>R25__coassemble_24_pt1 | contig 104879 bp, 97 predicted proteins | sample R25__metabat2_low_PE_009 | metagenome-assembled genome bin R25
TTGGTGGATCTTACTGGGCTCGAACCAGTGACCTTACGAATGTGAATCGTACGCTCTAGCCAACTGAGCTAAAGATCCATGTCAAGATTATACCACGCCACGGCGTAACGGAAAGCCGCGAAACCCGCCAAACGCTATTGCATTTGCGTACTGCTTATGCTATAAATAGGGCATATATTAACGGGCGAAAGCCCAAAAATAAAAAGGTCAAAACAAAAAAATGAAGGTCAAGAGGGCAGTAAGCATGTTTCTTGCTGGCGCACTTTGTGTTTTGTCGGTGTTGGTCCCATCGGCGGATGCAAATGCGGCGTCTGTAACAATCGCGAAAATCAACAACAACGGACGATAATACTACCGCCCCGATAAGAAGAAGAATTAAAAACTTAAGTGCTGGCACGACAGTCAACGCTATATTCGATTACGAGATTATGCCAGATGTCAAAAACCCGGCCGGCGCACTCAATGAGCCAACCTCAGTTCAGATTACATTTAATGACGTAGTCGCATCGAGTAGCGAAGATTCTGCGGAAGTAATAGCGGAAGCTTAAGGTGTCGTAGATTTCACTGGCACAACATATACCACCCCTGGTGATTATTTCTATAACATCATCGAGGTTTCTTCTAATAACTCTAGCTATGAAGTTGATGAATACTCCTCATACAACTTAATGGTTTCCGTCCGTAACAAGATGGAGGAGGTTGACGGTACCGAATATGCAACTGGTGATTTGGAAGCAACAATTCTCCAAACAGTCGAAAATAAAAACACTGGCGAAAAGGACGTAGAAGCACTCTTCGGCGCGCAGGAAACTTCTCGTACGATGTTCCATATTTCGACTGGCGTCGGTGGCAACGCTGGTGATCTAGATCACTGCTTTACCTACAAACTAGAAATCATGGAGGGCGCTGGCCTCGCAAACGGAGATTCTATTAATATCGATTACGATGAAGCTGGCGTAGGTCTCTGCGATTCCACTTCGACCATCGCAACAGTGGGCAGCTCCACCTATATCTACCTCAAACATCATCAGCAGGCATTTGTCGGCATCGATACGTATTCCAATATGCTCGAACTCCCTATCGGTACAAAATACCGCGTCACTAACGAAGGCGACGACGAATATGCAGTTTCTCTAAGCAGATACAGTGGTGGCATGGGTGATGTTGTCGACTTCGAGGAAGGCGAAACTCGTACGACTGGCATCGTAGAAATTACCATGGCAATTGACGATCAGGGTGCAATTTTTAACCACTCCAAGACCATGGGTGTCCTTACTGGTGTATCTCTCAAATCTCTCCCATACATCGTCGCAGGCATCATCTCTGCAGTAGGTATTTTCCTAGCCACAAAAGGTTTCATTAACGTAAAGGCTAAAAGGAGCTAATATGAAAGCAGGCAAATTATTAACTTTAACCTTTGGCGCTGTATTAGCTGTCTCTAGCATCATTACGCCATACGCTAGCGCCATGACCTTCGGCGAAGATTTCGATTTCGAAGATGAAAACGGCGTCCCATTCAGTACCGTTATTGGCGGCACTACAAAGGTATCCTTCAAACGTATTATTAAGGGCGTCTCTGGGACATCAAATGTAGATGTAGATTTCATCTATTCTATTACTCCTGGCGCGAACAACCCAGCTGGTTCTACGGATGCACCATTTTCGGCTGTAGTAGAGTTTAATGATGTGACGCCAACATACGATGAGGCGACCGGCCAAAGCGTCGCAATTGCCACTGGCGAAATCGATTTTGCTGGCACATATTATGAGCGCCCAGGCGATTATGAATACATCATTCGTGAAGCATCTTCGACGAACGAAGCCTACGAATTGGATAGTAACAGCTATACGGCCGTAGTCTCCGTACGCAACTTCGATGACGGTACCGGTGTCTATATTCCTGGCGGCAAAAACTGGCTTCAGGGCACAGTTGTACAGGGTATGGTAAACAACCTTACTGGTGAAAAGGAAGACGACCCAACTTTCGGCAATAATGTTACTGAAAAGGGCGTAATTGAGCTCCTCTCTCAAGAAAGAGGTAATGCGGCAGATGCAGAAATTTGCTTCGAATATACGCTAAACATTCCGTCCCAGCCAGGTGTAACTACTAATGATATGGTCTTCAATATTGGCTACCAGACCGCGCAGGAATCTGACGGCACCGATATTCCTTATTGCGAAGGCAACCCAACTACCGCGAACGTCGGCACGAATACAAAAATCTATCTTAAGCACTGGCAGACTGCATTTATTGGCCAAGTCGCCAATGGTGCAAACCAACTCCCAGCCGGCATGAAGTACACTATTACTCAGGCCGCCGTAGATGGCTATCAGACTTCCTGGAGTGGTCAGAATGGCCTTGGCGCATTAGCGACACATAGTGGCCTCACTACCGGCGAGCAAACTGTAGCTGCGGGTCGCAATGAGATTAGCTTCGAGAACGTCAAAAACGCAGCTGTCTTTACTGGCGTAGTCCTTGGCGCACTTCCATATATTATTGCAGGCGTCATCGCTGGTATCGGTGTAGCAGTAGTAATCTTCATCAAGAAGCATTAAAAGGAATTTCTTAAATAATGAAGGCAATCGTAGACGAAAAACGCGCTTGGTTATATCTTTGCGCAAAAATCGTCGCGATTGTCTTCATTTTGTGGTTATTATTCGGTGTATTTTTTGGCATCCGTCGCTACGTGGGAATTTCGATGACCCCATATATCGCAGACGGAGATTTACTCTTTTATACGCGCCTAGATCGCGACTATAAATCGGATGATGTCGTGCTATACAAAAAAGACGGGAAGTCTTATCTGGCGCGCATCGTCGCATTGCCGAACGAAACTGTCCGTGCGAGTAAGGATGGTTTTCTCTACGTAAATAACGAGCAGGCAACCGACGATTCAGTTTGTAATGACGATATTGAGATCAACAATATCAACTCAACTTTTAGTAAGCAGCCTTTTGGCTACTTCTTATTAAATGACAATACGGACGATGCTGAAGATTCACGCACCTTCGGTCGTATCGAGGAGAGCGACATCTACGGCAAAGTCATCACGATTATTCGCACGAGGAGGCCATAACAATGAGCAAGGCTTCAAGTTATCGCACCTCGGCGAAGATTCGTTCAGTTCTAGAAGTTACCGTAAACGCTCTCGCGTTTTCTATCTTCATTTTTATCGCACTTATTTGTATTTATGGCATTTTCGACATGCAACAGGTCGAAACCAGTAGTGTCCTAGATAGCGACCTCAAGTCTCTCACCCCAGATAAAACAGATGACAGTATGCTCTCTATTGAGGAATTACAAAAGATCAATCCAGATATCCAGGGCTGGCTCACGATTGATGGCACGAACATAGATTTTCCGGTAGTCCATACCGCCAACAACTCCAAATATCTCTCACGTAATTACAAAAACGAATATTCCGTCACCGGCGCAGCTTTCATGGACTACCAAAACACCCCGTTTACTGATGATTATTCGGTCATTTATGGTCACCACGCTACCAGAAAGGTCATGTTCTCCGAGATTACATCCTACAAAGAACAGGAATACTTCGACGCTCACCGTACCGGAACCCTCTATACGCCAGACGAAGTATACGACCTCAAGGCTATCGGTTTCGCTATCATTAACGCCACCTCTTGGCATTATTACGACATCAACCGCATCAAGAATGGCCGCAATAACGACATTATTAGTTACATCAAGACCGATGGCCATATTGTCGCTACCGACGATTATAAAACGGATAAGCTCCTCCTCCTATCTACCTGCGATAAAGACTCCAAGCACTACCGCAACATTCTCCTCCTGTCCATGACCGTTCGCGGCTCGACAGACAACTGATAAGATGTTAAAATATAACTAATGAATCCAAATATAGACCTAGAGGCGCTCGAAAAAGAGCGTCAAGAGATAACAGACTTCTTAAGTCAGCCAAACGCCTATGCTGACGCTAATTTTGCTGCAAAAAACCGTCGTCTTCAAGAACTAGAAGAGCTCATTACGCTTGGCAAAAAGCGTATCCAGCTTCAAAACGACATCAAAGAGGCGGAAAACGACCCAGAACTCGCCGAAATGAAGCCAGACCTCGAAAATGAGCTTTCTGAAACAGAGAAGAGACTCACCGAAATGCTTATCCCGCGCGACCCTAATGACGACAAGCCTGCCATCATCGAAATCCGTGCCGGCGCTGGCGGTGACGAAGCTAGCTTATTTGCTGGCGATCTGTACCGCATGTATCTCCGTTACGCCGAAACTCATGGCCTCAAGACTGAGCTTCAGTCCGAATCCGTCAATGACGCTGGCGGCTACAAGGAAGTAATCTTCCGCGTATCTGGCGACCAGCCATATGGCAAGCTTAAGTTCGAAGGTGGCGTTCATCGCGTCCAACGCATCCCAGTTACCGAATCTCAGGGCCGCATCCATACTAGCACCGCGACCGTAGCTGTCCTCCCAGAGGCAGAAGAGCATGATCTCGAAATCAATCCAGAAGATCTCCGTATCGATATCTATCGTTCTGGTGGCCACGGCGGCCAGGGCGTCAATACTACCGACTCCGCTGTCCGCATCACGCACTTGCCGACTGGCCTCGTCGTTGCTATGCAGGATGAGCGCTCTCAGCAACAAAACCGCATCAAGGCTATGACGGTTCTTCGTAGCCGCCTCCTAGAGCGCAAGATTGCTGAGGACCGCGCCAACGCATCCGACGCACGCAAATCTCTCATCGGTACCGGTGACCGCTCCGAAAAAATCCGCACTTACAACTTCCCACAGGACCGCATTACCGACCATCGCATCCATTACAGCCGCAGTAACATCTCCGCCGCAATGAACGGCGATATCGAAGATATAATCGAGGCGCTTCAAGCTCATGAACGTGAGCTCTTGGCTTAAAGAATCTCCTATCGACCATCTAGATAGCGAGCTTATTGTTGCTTTTGTTCTCGGCAAAGACCGCACTTTTGTGCACGCCCACCCGGAATATGTTTTTACAGAGGTAGAACTCGCAAAAATCCAGGATTTTACTACTCGTCGCAGGGCAGGGGAGCCTCTCGCCTATATTTTTGGTACCAAGGAGTTTTATGGCCGCAATTTCCTCGTCACTAGGGATACTCTCATCCCGCGCCCAGAGACGGAGGCACTTATCGACCTCGCAAAAACCCTAAATGCGCAAAAAATCCTCGACGTAGGGACGGGAAGCGGTTGTATTGCAATTACTCTAGCGCTAGAAATGCCGCAAACAGAGGTGGAAGCTGTAGACATTTCGCCAAAAGCTCTCGAAATCGCTCAAGAAAACGCCAAAAATCTCGGCGCAAAGGTCAAATTCTATCAGTCCGACCTATTAGAAAATACCGAAAAATACGACATCATCGTTGCGAATCTCCCTTATGTAGACAAAAACTGGGACTGGCTCGGCCCAGAGTTGGATTACGAACCAGAAACCGCTCTCTATGCCGATGATGGCGGGCTGGAGCTAATCAAGAAGCTCATCAATCAAGCTCCTCGGCATTTAAATCACGATGGCTATCTCCTCTTGGAGGCGGATCGTAGCCAACATGAAAAAATCGCCAGCTATGCCAACGATCATTTCGATATCTTATCTAATCCTAACGACCAGACCTTGGCGTTATGCCTGTGCCTCCGGTAAACTTCTTTGGTCCACCTTCAAAAGTCCTTACGCCGCCAGCAAATCTATCAACCTGTGCAGCGCGATGTTCAGCCTGCGCCATCCTATTATCTCTTAGTTCTGCGGCAGACATGCGACCAAAACCGCGGGTTTTTGATACCTCTTTTGCGCCATTCACCCCTTTGGCGGCGCGGTCATATTTGCGAATACCGCCTGCGTTAAGCTTGGAATTCATCTCTTGTCGCGTGAGATAAACATCGTCTCCACCCGCAGCATGAATGGCCTTCTGCGCGTCCGCGAGTGCTTTCTCCTCTACAGACATCGCTTTTGGCATAAAATTCCTCTGTTGCGCAACCGACGCCTGTCTATAAGCTTGAATGTTTTGACGGTTCTTTTCTAGTTCAACACGATCCTCAAAACTCTGGTTTGCCCCCTGTGCAACCCCTAAATATCCGCCATTTTGCGCATCCGCATAGCCAGTACTATGCACGACGTCCGCAGAGGTGGTCTTGGTGATTCTCTGGATAAGCTTAGAATTCAGTGCCATATGGCCTCATTATAACACCCAAATTACCCCTGTTCAAAATGTTTATGTATAACATATTTTTCGCTAATGGTAAATTATATCAAAATGGTATTGACAAAAATCAAAATCTTTGATATAATAAGTCCAGCTAATTGCAAGACTGCGAAAGGCCTCAGCAAGAAGCGCAAAGTTAACAAATCAGATCATTACTGCGTATAATCAATGTACGCAGTAGGAAGAAGGTTGGTTGTAAAACAGCAACCCCGGTATTTTACGTCCCCGCCGGTAAAAAGGGGCTTAATCATATATAGCGCTTCGGCGCACCCAGTCGAATAGTCCGTGAACTACACTGCAAGTCCTGTCACGGCAGGCAAATATATGAAAGGGCCCCACAAGAAAGGTGGGGTAATAGGTGAATACCATGGCTAATAACAAAACTCTCGAACAGCTTATCCAGGAACAGAAGGCTTTCTCTGCCAACGTCGGCAAGCGTGTCAACGCGCACACCGATAAGAAGGCTCAGGAGGTCAAGACCTTCGTCGCTGCCGCCGGCGGTCGTGCCAACAAGCACACCAGCAAGGAGGCAGAATCTACGCGCAAGCATAGCGACGACAATCACGCCGAGACTCGCCGCCACAGCGACGAGAACCATGCTGAGACCCGCCGCAGGATCGCCGCCCTTGAAGAGCGCGTGACTCCTGGTCAGGTGATCATCGGCATCATCCTCGGAATCATTGCGGCCGTTGCTCTTTGGCTGGCTGAACACGACGTTATCGTGAAGCCGACTGCGTTCGACGCGGCTGGCAACGTTACGGCGTACGGAACCGATGTCTTCATGGTGGCTCTGTTGGCTATCGTGCTTGGCATCTTCGTTTTCTTCGTGGTGACTTGGCTTATCGGAGCAATCCGTAAGGCCATGAACCGCTAATCTGTGCCGTCATATAGAAAGGAAGGTGATAATATGACGAACAAGGCATTCAGGAGGGGAGCGCTCATTTCCGCAGTGCTTCTTATCCTCGCAATCTGTGTTTGCGTGCCTAGTGTCCGTTCTAACATCGCTCACCTGGCTTATGCGGCGCAGGACAGAGTGATTAAGTACTTCAATAACGAAGTACAGAACGACAGCATTGCAAACAACAACTACAACTTTGGTCCGGACCGCAAGGCCGAGGCCGATAAAGCTGTAGCTGACGGAAAGGCCCAGACCGTACAGGAATGGGTCGCAACCAATAACGGTGAGGGAGACTTCTTCTATTCCATCAGTGTCGACCCTGCGCTCTGCGCGGCAGTTGCACTCCATATGGATGAGAGCTTGGAGCTTCCCGAAACCATTCTCATTGACGAGCAGGACGTGCTTATCGGTCAGCGTGCCGATCAGGCGCATCTGCACTTCTTGAAGGACCAGAAATACTGGGACAGAGCTATCGAGCTCATCAAGAAGTATCTTACCTCTGGTGAGATTCGCATCGAGCACCTTAGCAACTACACCTCTGCTATGTATATGTGGAATAACGGACTTGAGGGCAACAAGCCTTCTGTAATCGTTCGTAACACCACTAATGCCGGCGGAGACATGGTTGTGTTTGACCTTGGGAAGCCAGGGGTGGTCAAGTTCAGACTTCAATGTGGCTACCAGCCCGTTGACATTCCTTATTGGCCTACTCCCGACAAGCCTCCGGTACCGGACAATCCGGAGCCGGACGAGCCCGAACCCGACGAGCCTACTCTTGAGCCTAAGGACCGCGACGCGGGACCTCAGGCACAGGGTGAAGGTCAGCCTGGTTACGAGGACTTCGGTGGCGGACAGAACCACGACAACGACACTACTCAGACTGACGAACCGCAGAGCCCGAGCACTTACACTCCGCCTGCAGCTCCGACTGAGGACAAGTCTAGTCGTCCTGCCAACACTACGTCCGACGGCAAGCCTGATGGTTCTAGCGGTACCCAGAGCGGTTCCCGCACAGTCGATACCGACAACGGCAAGACTGAGAGCCACGGTGGTCAAGACTACAACGTAGTTGCCGGTGATGGTCAGAATCATACTGACCTGAACCAAGTCCAGGAAACTCACAGTAGCGATACTGTTGAGCCCGCTGTCAAGGATGACGGAGTCAACCAGGGCGACCTGGATCCTGACGACGTCGAATGACGCGACCACCTTCTTCCGCGCGGGCCTAAAACCCGAGCACCTTAAAGGAGAGCTGATCCCGCAAGGGTGAAGTAATCTCGGGGAGGGGCGATATTTGCCCCTCCCAACTTCCTTGTATTATACTTAGTAATGATCTGGTTTGTAGACGATTAACAATGCGGCTAGAGAGATTAAACAAACATTCTTAGAACTAATAACTAAGAAAGGAATTTATAATCCATGAATAAAATCGCTAAGACTAGCCTTGGCATTGCAGCCGTTGCTGCTATTGCTGGTGCTGGTGCCTACATGGCCTTCGCATGGGGTCCATCTCGTACTACATATACGATGGATAAGCCAGCTGACCACGTAGTCTTCAACTCTATTACTGACAACAACAAAGAGGTCGGTGATGAGCGCTATTTCGTAAGTGCTTCTGAATACACCGGCGACGCTTCCAAGAACTATTGGAGCGACAAAACTCAGGTTGAGAACGGTAAGGAATACGTTGTTCGTATGTATGTACACAACAACGCAGCTTCCAACCTCAACTTAACTGCTGAGAACGTACGTGCATACGTCGTTCTTCCAACTGACACTGCTACTTCTATTACTGTAAGTGGTAAGGTCTACTCCTCAAATGCAAACCCAACCACTGTTTGGGATGAAACAACTTTTACCTCTAAGAATGGTGAAAAGTTCAATCTCGCTTATGTAGATGGTACTGCAAAGTATTACAACACCAAAGATGGTAAACTCCGCACCTTCAACCTAAACGCTTCCAACCTTTTGACAAACAAGGGTGAACTCCTTGGTTATGACAAAATGGATGGTAAGATCCCTGGTTGTAGCCAATACTCTGGTTATTTAACTTTCCATGTAAAAGCTCAATTCGCTGAAAAACCAGCTATTGAAGTTTCCAAGGAAGTTAAGATTCTTGGCTCTGACACCTGGAGCGAAGAAGTTAAAGCAAAATCTGGCGACACTGTTCGCTATCGCATTCACGTAAAGAACTCTGGTAATACTACCCTCAAGAACATCGTTGTACGCGATATTCTTCCTACTGGCTTAACTTATGTTAAGGGTACTACTACTATCGTTAACACTGCACATCCAAAGGGCGTAGCCCTCAGCGATGGCATCGTTACCGACAAGGGTATTAACCTCGGTGATTATGCAGCTGGCGCAGGTGCTTGGTTATACTTCAACGCAACTGTTGACAGCTCCGTAAGTGAAAAATGTACTAACACTCTTCTCCGCAACGTAATTCAAGCTTCCGCTGGCACCACTACTGGTACCAAGGAAGACACCGCTGACGTTCTCGTCGACGGCAAGACCTGTACTGAAGGTTTCAAGATCGACAAGATGGTTAAGCTCCCAAGCGAAACCGAATGGCATGAAACCGTAAAAGCAGAAGGTGGTTCCAAAGTTGACTACCGCATCCGCTTTACCAACACTGGTAACGTTGCTTTGAACAATGTTGTTATTACTGATACTCTTCCAGAACACATGAGCTATCTCACTGGTAGCACCAAGCTTGATGGTAAGGCCGTTTCTGACGGTGTTATCTCCAAGAGTGGTCTCAATATCGGTAGCGTAGCTGCTGGTAAGACTGTTTCCTTAACCTTCCAGGTACTCGTATCTGAAACTCTTAAGGGCAAATGTGAAGATTCTACCCTCACCAACACTGTTAAGGGTACTTACAACAAAGACGAAAAGACCGCAAAGACTGATACCGCAGTCGTAAAGATTGATGGCAAGGTTTGTGAAGAAGACAAGCCAGGCTTCAAGATCGACAAGATGGTTCAGCTTGACGGTGGCAAAGAATGGTCTGAGACCGTTACTGCTAAGGCCGGCGACAAAGTTCGCTTCCGCATTCAATTCAAGAACACCGGTAACACTACTCTCAAGAACGTAATCGTTCGCGATAACCTTCCAGAAGGTATGACCTATGTAAAGGGCAGCACTGTTCTCTACAACAAGGCAAACACCAATGGTAAGACTCTTGCTGACGGTATCGTATCCAAGAGTGGCATCAATATCGGTAGCTACGACAAGGGCACTGAAGCAACTATTTACTTCTATGCAACTGTCAACACTTCCTTGAAAGATAATTGTGAAGATGCAACTCTCACTAACGTAGTAGATGGTTGGTACAACAACGATACTAAGACCACTGAGTCTGATACCGCTGATACCAAGGTTGAAGGTAAAGTCTGTGAAGACGAACCTGAAGAACCAACCCCAACCCCAGAATTACCAAAGACTGGTCCAGTCTCCGTAATTAGTGGTCTAGTTGGCGCAGCAAGCGTCGCAACCGCTGCAGGTTACTACATTATCAGCCGCAAAAAATAAGTTGACCGCCTAGTATAGAGCTTCCCAAAGCTTTAAGCGAGACGGGAAACAATTCAAAAAGGCCTCTGGAGAAATCCGGAGGCCTTTTTTGTTTCACAATTACAATCCGCTTATGTTATTATATAAGGTATGAACGAGGGTGATAATTTGGGTGCGGCGAATGGTGGCGGCGCACCGCAAGGGAATAACACAAACAATCAATCTTTTGATCCACCAAAAGAAGCAATAACTAGCACTCCGGAGCCAGAAGATTCCGGCAATATTCCAACCGTATCTACGGCCGGAGTTTCAAACAGTAGTAAATATTTTGGTGCACGCGGACGACGAAGTTCTCGTGGCCAATTCGCGGAGCAGCAAACAAACTATGCTGCCGCGCAAAACATCGCATCAAACCCTAACACCCCTCAATTCTTTAGTGATGCCGTCATGGCGGATAATCCATACCCAACCGAGCCACCAAAAAAGAGCAAGCTCCCGCTATTTGCTGGAATTGGCGTAGCTGTCATTCTACTAGTTGTAGTTATTGTTGTTGCTGTTATGCCGAAAGGTGGCGGTGGTGGTGGCGAAGATGGCGAGAAAACCGCTATGGAAACTACTTTTAATAGTGCCGACGTCACCAATATCAATAAGATGGAGTCGCTCTATAGGCAAATAATTAGGGAAGAAATCCGCGGTAGCGACTTTGTTGCGCAGGATTTTCATGAGGATATCGAAAAAGGCACCACCTCTTATAGGAACGTCCTTAATGCTATAAAAGACAAAGAAAAGCAACTCAAGAAAGAAGACAAGGACGCCAAGATCGATGACATTATCACCAAAATGGAGAAGAATGTCGTAATATTTGAAGAAAACTACAAGCAATACGATGCATTCTACAAGGCATTGGAAAACGAAAAAGAAGATACTATCAGTGAAATTAGCGACGAGTCTATCAAGAAGCTAGCTAAGAGCTTTTATAATCACTTCGTTTCATATCAAAAAACTCGTAAGGAATTTCGAAGTGCAGGCTGTAAAGGTGCTGAAACCGAGTTAAGTGCTAGTGAGCGGCAAATTTGTGACGCTTATGAGGATAAGCTGGACGAAGACGAAACGGCTATGAGAAACTCCACGTTAATGAAGAAACTATTCATTGGCGATGACGAAGGGACGATTAGCGATAATTTTGTAAAAGATTCGATAACCGAAATCTATCTAAAAATAAGAAATAGCGGAGTCAAGAATGAAGACGAAAATAAAGAAAATTCTTAAGGTTTTTAGGCCGCTACTGCTTTCTGCGGTAATTGTGGCTAGCTCTATCGCTATCCCAATTAATGAAGCGCATGCAGCTACTATCCCTAATGGCATTGGCTCTGCGGAAATCAGCAAAATCCATAAGGACTTAGGTGATGAGGCTTGGGCTCAGCTCACCTGGCACATTCTCAAGAAGTGTGTAAAAGGTAGCTACGAAGAGCGCGATACCGCCTTTAAGCCGAGCGAAATTCTTACAGATGATGACTTCTTTGACTATGCGCGCGGTTTTAAAGGTGTCGTTACGATGCCAACAGGCTATTATCTTGAGAACAAAGTCCAGGGAAATGGTGGTGATGATGGTGCAATTTATTGTCGCCAAGGCAATAATAAAATTCTAACCATTGCGGCTGATGCAGCAGGTATCGATTATCGCCAGATTCTTTGCAACACTAACTCGCCTGGTATTATGCGTAACCGCTATCACACAAGTGAATGTAATCCTTCTTCGACCGCTGACGAATATGAGTTTAATCCTGGCTATGATAGTCACCTGTCGTCATTGTGGAGTACATTAAAGAGTCAAAAGGGGTGGGCAACTTCATGGGGCGATATAGGAAACTATGGTGGCGTCAATGGCTATGCTCTGTATGGCTACGAGGCAGGCTATAGGTGCGGTTCAAGTGCTGGCACCTTCCAGACGGAATCCGAAAAACCAAGCGGTTACTATATTAACCCTGCGCTAAAGAACGTTGGTCAGGATGCGGGCAAATCATATGAGTACTTTACCGCAGATAATGATATTGAGTACGAATTCGTTAGCCGCGATGACATTTCAAACTGTTCGGATCTTATTACCCGCGCGAATTCAGATACGATTATTACGGCGTTCGTCGAAAAGGTGCTAGTAACCTTCAATGATCGCTGCAAGAACTTCTACCAAAACGAAATTGATACAAAGGGAGACAAAATCTCCGACGAGGCAAAGGATCAGTTCAATGGTCTAAAGAATGCCAACCAGGGCACATATCCATTCTTGGAAGACAAAGATGATCCGAAAGATCCAACGGATACTGAGGATAAGCAGTGCGTGACCATAGAAGGCATTCTGCATCCAGAGCAGACAGACGATGATTCGTTTGCCGATGATTCTGCTGCCGACAATGAAACAAATGAGCCGAACTGCTACACGAAGGCAGGTTCTCTTGGTTGGATTCTCTGTCCGCTCATCGATAGCTTAGGTACATTCATTCTTGAAAAATACGAGCAATGGATTGTCCCAGCATTACAGATGGACGTGTCGCTATTTAGCGATAGCTCAGACAACGGTACCTTCCAGGCCTGGCAAATATTCCGAGATATAGCCAACGTTCTGTTTGTGATATTGTTCTTATTCGTTATCTTCTCTCAGCTCACTGGTGTAGGCATCGATAACTACGGCATCAAGAAGATTTTGCCAAAACTCATTGTTGGCGCGATCTTAATCAACTTGTCGTACATTATCTGCCAGCTTTCTATCGACGTATTCAACATTATGGGACGCGGTATTGGATCGCTCTTTAAGGGTATTTCCGATCAGCTCGGCACGATAAGCTCGCTCCAGGTAGATAACGTTACTGCACCAAGCAGCGCATGGGAGAGCTTCCTGAGCTCCGGCTGGAATACTGTATTAATCGTGATTGTAGGTGCGCTTGGCGTTGCTGCCGTATTGTCGCAGGGTCTAGCAATCATCATTCCAGTGCTATTGCTCTTCATTAGTATTGCATTCTCTATATTTACACTCATTGCAATCCTTGGTATTCGCCAGGCTGCCGCCGTTCTTCTCGTCGCAGTTTCACCATTAGTATTTGCATGCTATATGCTACCTAATACAAAACCTATCTTCGATAAGTGGTTCAACTTCTTCAAGGGCTTGCTCATGGCATTCCCAGTTTGTAGCGCATTGATTTATGGTGGCGATATGGCTGGTAAAATTCTATTGACTGCTGCCGGTCAGAACACTTGGGTAATCATCTCCGCGGCCGTAGTAAGTGTCGCTCCAATCTTCTTCATTCCAAAGGTAATCACTGGCTCGCTCGGTGCTATTAGTGGTGCAATTGCCAGATTCGGTGGCGGACTTGGTCACGGCGCGAAGAGATTTGCTGGCGGCCGTCTAAGCAACAGCTTCCTCGGTGATCGCGCTCGCTATAATCAACAGATGCGTCAACAAAAGACTATGGCTCGCATCGGCGACTACAATGCCACACGCGGTCGTAAACTTGTTGATAAATACAATAAGAAGGGCTTAAGTCCATCCAATATGAACTCTCGTCAGCGCAGGGCATACAACAGCGCTATGGGCGCAGTAAATGCAAGAAACCAAGAGATGGAGAGCGCATACGCAAGCGACTTCGCAGCAAAGAGTGATGACGACATCCAGAGAGAGCTTGTCGATGCCGCAAAAAGCGGTAAGCTCGATGAGAATATGCTTACTGCCGGCTTGGGCTCCATTAATGATAATGATCAGCTTACCCAAACGCTTAACGCACTCAATGGCACGGAAGCTGGTAAGAAGATGCTCGAATCTGCGACTGCTCAGCAGCGTCTATCTGGTGTATTCCGCGGCAAAGACGATGTCATTAACCAAAGCATTGGTAAATTAATGGCCCAAGGAAAGACCTACGAACAAATGAAGGCTGATGGCTCGTTGGCTGCGAAGGTTCAGGGTGCCGGCGTAGATGCCATGAAGGGTATTAATAAGGACGCATTCAAGATTGAAGGCGCAGCAGACTTGTTTAGCGATGAACAGCTTCGTGCTGCAGCAGCGGCCGGCTATACCGGTAAGACTGCAGAAGAGTTCAGCAAGATGATGGAAGGTGTCTCTTCGGACAGAAAAGAAAATATCGTATCTGGTATGACCGCAGAACAGGTTGCATCTCTATCGCAGAGCTCGCTCGATTCTCTCGGCGGTGCAGAAACCGTCAAAGCCAAGGCGGAAGATGCAATCAATACGCTCAATTCTGCAGATGGACAGAATCTACGTACGAAGATGGATGGCAATGTCATGAACCAGCTTGGTATTAAGAGTGGTAATGGTGGCGACGCTGCATCTGGTGGCAGTGGTCCAGCTCCATCTGGTAATAACGGCGGTGGTACTGGTGGCGGCGCACCATCTAGTGGCGGCTCCAATCCTCCAGCAAAGCCTGTCGTAGCAAAAGTTGAAGGAAAGGCTGGTACGGTCAATATCCGTCAAGGCGATCGCCCAGGTGAATATAAGACTGATTCCGGCATCATACTAGGTGGCGGCACAGTAGATAACATTCGCCACAATAATAACGGCGGAAATGATGGCGGTAGTTCCGATGGAGGCATAATAATAGCCCACTAAAAAATCCCCCCGAAAGGGGGATTTTTTAGTGCTACAAGATTTATTATTATTTCTTCATTGCGGCTTGCAATACATGCTCAAATAGCATACAGACGGTGAGTGGACCAACTCCGCCAATCTTTGGCGTAATTGTGAGGTCGTCACGCTCGCGTACGGCTTCATCGAGATCACCCTTAATTACGCCACCTTCCGAGGCAGTGCCGGCATCTACGACTACGCAGCCATATTTAATCATCTCAGTCTTAATTAGGCCAGGTACGCCGGTAGCCGTCACGACAACGTCATAATCGGCAAGCTTATTCAAATCGTCGCCTTTATGAAATACTGTGACATCGTAATTGCTTTCTTGCCACATCTTTTCAAGCGGCGCACCGACTAATTTGCCGCGTCCAACAATTGCTAGCTTCTTTTCTTGCAAATCTACGCCATAGCTAGTGAGTAACCAGTGGATTGCCATCGCAGTGGCGGTATCGGTCTCGCCGCGCAAACCATCCACGTCTTTTTCCAGTGGGATGAGATCCAAAATATCCATGCTACAGTCCTTCAGTGGAAGTTGCACGATAATTCCCGTTACACTCTCGTCCGCTGCGGCCACGCGTAGTTTTTCTTCTGCATCACCAGCGGAGATTTTGATTACCTCTACGCCAATGCCAATATCATCACCATATTGTTGCTTTAGAGACATGTATTTGGCGATTACTGGCGAATCGTTATCATAGAAAATTGCGAGTTTCGGGAATATTTTTCTGGCGCGTAGCTGGCGAACTTGTTTCGCCTGGCGTTCTTTTACGTAACCAGCAAGCTCTCGCCCATTTAATTCTTTCATTCTTCTCCTAATTCCATTGGCTCTTGTTCGAGTTTAAAGCCATACTTCTCATAGACTGCATCGATTACAGCCTGGCGGGCCTTTGCGAGGTCTGCATAGCTCTTTGCGGATTCATTAATGAGTACAAGTGACGCTTTATCGGATACGCGCATGCCATAGAATTCCTTGCCTTTAAGACCGGCATGCTCGATTAGCCATCCACTAGGAATCTTTCCGCCGTCCCAGACTGGAATGCCTTTTTTCTCTGCGGCCGGAATTTCTTCTTCGGAAATGTATACATTCTTGAAGAATGAACCGGCAGACGCAAATTCTGCAGGATCAGGCAACTTACCGGCGCGTACAGCTGCTACGCCATCACGGATTACTTGTGGGCTAAACTCGGTAATATTATTTTCGTCAAAATATGCCTGGAGGGAAGTGTAAAACGGTGGCTTGAGCCAATTCTTATGCAGATTCACCGTAACACTTGTAATAAAGTAGCGCCCAACGCCATCGCCAGTATTGAATATACTATGGCGATAGCCAAGATCTAGTTCGTCTGCCATCATATGTTTGAAACAGTTATCGCGGCAGTCATATACGCAAACGGAATGCAACGTCTGGGCAATTTCCTGACCGTATGCACCGACGTTTTGTACTGGTGCAGCGCCGACGGTACCAGGAATCTTGCTGAGCGCCTCAATGCCGCACCAGCCATAAAAATCACCATTCCATAGTTTTACGCTGTATTCTACCAAATCATCAAGCAATTCGCCGCTCTTTGCGCATAGACGAATTGTCTCTTTGTCGCTATCTATTACATAGATACCCTTCAGTTTATTGACGAAAATTACTCCATCGAAACCTCCATCGCGGCCAATAACATTGCTACCGCCGCCAAGAATATAAGTTTTTAAATCTTTTTCGCGCGCAAAACGATAAGCCTCTGCAAGGTCTTTATCTTCCTCTATCTCGATGACATACCGAGCGGCGCCACCAAGCCTCATGGTTGTTAATTCTGATATTGGTACATTTTCGCGTATTTTCATATATCAATTATACCATGGGATGCATATTTTAAAGTGATAGAATATAGATAAGTGCGCCCGTAGCTCAGTGGATAGAGCACTGGTTTCCGGTACCAGGTGTCACAGGTTCGACTCCTGCCGGGCGTACCATGGAGGAATAATAAGAATGCATCAATAAACACCTCTGCCATCTCGGAGGTGTTTTAAAGTGTTATAATATCCCCATGCACCCGTAGCTCAGTGGATTAGAGCATCTGTCTTCGGAACAGAGGGTCGTGGGTTCGAGTCCCTCCGGGTGTACCAATTTTTTATGGGATTTTTATGAAAATAGAGCTACTACCAATCAAAACTCGTATCGTCCATCCGCCAAAAGACGAAATCTGGGACATCATCGACAACCTAGAGGTAAAAGATGGTGATATTATTTTTATTACGTCAAAAATTGTCGCTATTCATCAAGGTTATACTGTCAGCAAAGATAAAGCTGCAAAAGAGGACCTTATTCGCCAAGAAGCAGAGCGCATGATTACCTATCGCAATCCGACGGGGAACTATAGCGTTAATCTTACAGTGGCTCACGGCGTATTAATTCCGGCGGCTGGCATCGACGAAAGCAACGCGGATAATCATTACATTTTATGGCCGCGCAATATTGATGAATTTTGTCGTGAAGTTAGAACGCGCCTTATGAAAAAGCATGGCCTCAAAAAGCTTGGCGTTGTCGTTACAGATTCTCATACCACGCCTTTGCGCTGGGGTGTCACCGGTCTTGCGATTGGCTTAGCTGGCGTCGAACCACTCGAAGATATCCGCGGCAAGAAGGACTTATTTGGTCGTGAAATGCATCTAACTCAGGTAGATATGATTGACCCACTTGCCGCTATGGCCGTAAATACAATGGGCGAGAATAACGAATGTACGCCAATCGTTATTATGCGTGGCGATTTCAAGATTAAATACTCCGACAAAGCCTCAATGGACAATTTCAAAATCGAACCAGATTACGATTTGTATCGTCCATTGCTTGAGGCTTTGCCAAAAGTTGAAGACTAGTTTAGTGCTTCATATACCATTTTGCGAATTGATGAATCGCATCGCCGTAGTATTTGCGTTTTAACTCGTAGCTTTCGTCGCCAATTTCTGCTAGTGTGCGCGTTTCGCCGTTCGGGACGTAGAAGAAATCGTGCCATCTGCCATCGTGGCCGCGCATTTCGGTAATTATTTTGCCGGTACTGCCACCCTTAAAAACGATTGGATCTTTACCTGGTTCGCAGTATGCGAAACAATGTTCGATGTACGCCTTGCGGTTTTTCTCGTTCTTGATTAGCTCGAGAAATTTTTCGACGCCAATCTGTTTATCGAAATAGGCGTTATATGGGCCAGGTAATCCACCCAAAGCTTCGAGATATAAGCCGGTGTCGGATTTTAGGCAAGCTTTACCTAATTTATCTGCGCCATATTTTGCCGTGAAAGCGACAACTTCGGCGCAAGTTTTTGCCTGGATTTCGTAAAGCTCAAAGTCGGGATCCATTATCTCAAGGTCGAAACCATACTGGTCTGCGAGCACTTCTTTTGCTTCGCGGAATTTATAAATATTGCTAGTAAGATAAGTTAATTTTTTCATAAAAAACCTTTCAAAGTATAGTAAATAATCGATGTATTAAAATAAAAGACTAACGCTCATGCTCAAAGCGCGCATGCTCAACGTACGCATGCCCATACGCAAACAAAAACATCGACTTTGACGTATTCATGACTGATGCCTTGTTTAGTGTATTCATACTACTATTGTATCAAATTATTTCGGCTTTGCTATAATAAAGCTAATGAATATTCTCGAGACAGAAAATCTCACGAAGACTTACGGCAAGGGTGATAACAAAGTTACTGCCGTCGATAATGTAACGCTCAAAGTTAAGCTTGGCGAATTTGTTGCTATTATCGGTGCCTCAGGCTCCGGCAAGTCTACATTGTTGCATTTACTTGGCGGCGTCGACCGTCCGAGTTCTGGCCGCGTTTTAATAAATGGGGAAGATATCTTTAATTATTCCGATGACGAAATCGCTATCTATCGTCGTCGCGAAATTGGTATTATTTATCAGTTTTATAACCTCATTCCTTCGCTAAACGTGGCGGATAATATTACGCTTCCACTAAAGTTGGACCACAAAAAGGTGAACGAAGAGCACTTAGCTCAGATTCTAAGAATGCTAAAACTTACGCGCGTAAAAAATCATCTTCCAAATCAACTTTCTGGTGGCCAGCAACAACGCGTCGCAATCGGCCGCGCACTTATTTCCGACCCTACGATTATTCTCGCCGATGAGCCAACCGGCAACCTCGACTCCAACAACTCGAAAGAAGTTATTGGACTATTAAAGCTGGCAAACAAAGATTTCCATAAGACCATCATTATGATAACTCACGATGCGAATATTGCCGCGCAGGCGGATCGCGTTATTACATTCGAAGATGGCAAAATCGTCAAAGACAAAAGGAATAAAAAATAATGGGCATCATTGTACAGCTTACGACGAACAGCATCAAAGAAAATAAGAAGCGCACGATTGTGACTATTATTGGCGTCGCGCTTTCCTGTGCGCTCATGATTGCAGTTGGTGGTATGTTTGCGAGCTTCCAGCAGATGATGAAAGATTTTGCGATTTCTCGCTATGGCGATTATCACGACATGTATATAAACGTACCAGACGATGCGCTACATTGTTTTAGTGACGAGTCGGGCGTAAAAAGCATCAGCTACGGCGTGATAAATGCTGACATCAATGAATACTTTGATGCGACCATGATCGAAAAGACCGATGGATATAATGCAGATGCGGAATATAGTGCCGTGATGGTTTATTATAAAAATCCACAGCAATATATGGAGATTCGTGAGCGCCTTGTCGCAAATATTAAAAATGAGACCAACGAAAAAGTAAAGGTTATTACGAACTCTGAACTTTTGCGCTACGAAGGTATCATGGGCGACACGACTCTTACTACTGTCCTCAGTTTGGCAGGCATCGTAATCGCAATTATCGTCTTTACAAGCATCTTCGTTATTCGCAATTCGTTTAGTATTTCTGCTAGCGAGCGTACGCGCGAATTTGGTATGTTGCGCAGCATTGGAGCCACCAGCTTCCAAATCCGTTCCGCAATGTATTTTGAAGCGTTAATAATTGCGATTGCCGGCATTATTTTGGGTACAGTAGTCGGGATAATCGCTATCCTATGTTTGGTGCAAATTGTAAACGCACTTACGACCGAACTATTTATAGCCGATGACATGAATGGCATTCGCGTTGTAATCCCATTCTGGATTTTTGCGATTGTATATGTGCTAACCTTTGTCGTAGTGTTCTTATCCTGCCGTTCCTCGGCGCGCAGGGCTGCAAAAATTTCGCCAATTGAGGCACTCCGCGGTGTCTATGATACTAAGGTTAAAAACAAGAAGCTCAAGACTTCTAAATTAATCCAGAAATATTTTGGTATCGGTGGTGTGATCGCGGATAAAAATCTACGCCGTAGTCGCAAAAAATATCGTACTACCGTAATCTCGCTAATTGTGAGCATTGCTACTTTTGTTGGCCTTGCAAGCTTTCTCAACTACGGCAAACGCGCAATCGAAATGGAATACGGCGGCGTCTCGTATGATATACAAGTTGTAACGGCAAACGAACAAAACGTTTCGGATATTACAGCGCTTTCGGGTATTGATAAACTAACCGTTGTGCGTACAATTGCTACTGACAAAATCGATATATTCGTCCTCGACAAAGATTCTTTCGCGGAATACGCAAAACAGGCCGGAGCGAAGGTTGATTATGAAAATACAGTGATTCTCAACGGCTACGCAGACGAGCAATATGGAAGCAAACACATCATAAAAAGCGTTGTTGACTACGGAGCAAGCGATACGGTAAAAATTAACGTAATTCACGCAGACAATGAGAGCTATGATCCAGACGAGAAGACCGAGTACGAAATTACGATTTCAAAGTCTACCGATAAATGGCCAGAAGTCTTCAATAACTACTACTCACCAATGTTTGTTGTGTCGGAAGATTATCACGGCATTGAAAAATTTGAGCAAACATATCAGCGCAAAAACTATCAGGTCTTCATTAATACGAATAAGTCCAATGACGTCGAAGAAAGAATCAAGAATATCTTCGACAAAAATCGTCCAGATGATGGCGTATATTATAGTGACATGGTTCATAATGTTGCGCAGGAGCGCCGCATCATGAATAACTTAATGTTGCTTATTTCTATCTTCTTATACGGCTTTATTGTTGTAATAACTCTAATTGGCGTTACAAATATCTTCAACACGATTACGACAAATGTAATGCTTCGCTCAAAAGAATTTGCAATGCTAAAATCCGTCGGTATGACCGAGAAAGAATTCAATAACATGATTCGTCTCGAGAGTGTGCTATATTCTCTGAAGTCATTATTGATTGGTCTTCCAATCGGCATCCTAATCTCGTTCATAATATACAAGGCTCTCGCCAATAGTATTGACTTTGGCTACGTGTTCCCGTGGCGGGCGGTACTGGTTGCTATAGCTGCGGTAGTGTTGCTCGTCTCGATAATAATGAATTATTCCGTAAAACAAGTTTCAAAGCAAAACATTATAGAGACGATTCGCAACGACAATATTTAAGGAAAGTAGTAAAATAAAAGCATGAACATTTTGGAAATTAGCCATCTTATCAAAACTTACGGCAAAGGCGATAATCTCGTAAAAGCCGTAGATGACGTTTCTTTTTCTGTGCCAGAGGGGCAGTTCCTTGCCATCGTTGGTGCGTCTGGTTCCGGTAAGTCCACCTTGCTTCATATGATTGGTGGGGTAGATAATCCTACTAAGGGCGACATCATAATTGATGGCGAAAACATTTCCAAATACAACTCGGACAAACTTGCGGTATTTCGCCGCGAAAAGGTCGGTATTATTTATCAGTTCTATAATCTAATTCCGGTGCTAAATGTTTCCGAAAATATCACACTTCCGTGCGATCTTGGCAATAAGAAAGTCGATCAAGAATACCTCAAAGATCTAATCGAAACCCTAGGCCTTACTGATCGCGTAAAGAATCTACCAAACCAGCTTTCTGGTGGCCAGCAGCAACGCGTTGCGATCGGTCGTGCACTGTTTAATCATCCAAAGATTATTCTCGCCGACGAGCCGACTGGCAACTTGGATAAAAAATCCAGTGACGAAATCGTAAACTTATTAAAAACCGCAAACCAAAAGTATCATCAGACGGTTATTCTTGTAACGCACGATGCGAACATCGCCGCACAGGCAGACCGCATTATTACGTTCGAAGATGGCAAAATAATTTCCGATAAATTGCAGCACGAAGCGCCGGCGCCTGCTCCAGCTCCAGCCTCAGCTCCAACTCCTGCTCCCGCCGCGAAGCCAACCGAAGCCGAAGAAATTGCGGAGTTAGAAGAAATAGAACGCGAAGTTGAGGCCGAGAATGAAAGTTCTAACGCGGCTTAACCTCGTCAATTTCAAACAAAACCGTGTCCGTACCGCCGTAACAATTGTAGGCGTTGCGCTTTCTATTACTTTAATTTTGACGGTCATTGGTGTCGCTACGAGTATTTGGTATTCGATTGTCGAAGATGCGCGTAGTAGATATGGCGATTATCATGTAATGTACGAGGATGTTCCGGGCGACAAAATTGAATTGCTCGAACAATCAAAGTACTACAACGTAATGTATTATTCCGAGCATGTCAGCGAAGTTATTGATGAAGAGGGCGTAAAGCATCTATATTGGATCGGTCCATATCCAAAAGAAAGTTATAAGGTTATAGAACAAAAGGATATTGTTCGCGACGAAGAACATGTATATAACGTGTTCCTAAAATATAAAGATTTTGATAGTACGGAAAACGACGAGAGAATGCAGACCCGTGCCCTGGGCGATGCCGGCTGTGACACAGTAACCGTTCGCGTAAATATAAATTTGCAAATGTTTGAAGGTGATCTTGGCAAGACCGGAAGAATCTTATTCATGTCTCTAAGTACGCTAGCTATCGGCACCATGGCTGTCATTGCGGCATTCATTATCAGGAACTCATTCAGCATTTCGATCACGGAGCGCGTACGCCAATTTGGTATGCTTTCGAGCGTTGGTGCTCGTCCGCGCCAAATCCGTCGTATGGTCTACCAAGAAGCACTATTGATCGGTCTAGCCGCGCTTCCATTTGGACTGTTGCTTGGCGCGTTATTAACATGGGGCGTGGTGCTTATTGTTAATAATCTTCTCGTCGATATTATGACGGTTATCGGTTCAGAAATGCTATTCTTCATTCCGTGGCAAGCTATCGTTATTTGTTTTGTTGTCGGCCTAATTATCGTATTTCTATCCGCCGCTTCGCCTGCAATTGTTGCTAGCCGCTATAGTCCAATTTACGCACTCCGCAGCAATCAGGACGTAAAGATTAAAGCGCGCAAGGTTCGTACGTCAAAGCTTACACGTATGATTTGGGGCATGGGCGGTGTAATCGCGCGCAAGAATCTCAAGCGCAGTCGTCAGAAATATCGCACAACGGTAATATCGATTGTCTTAAGCGTAGTAGCGCTAATTAGTGTTGTTTCGTTCATGGATTACAATCACAAAATTATTGATACCATCGTCAGCTTTACGGGTGCAAACTTCATTATAGGGGGCGGCGAAAAAGAATTATATGAGGACGTAATAAAGAAATTCGAGCTCAAAAACTACGCCATATATAAAACTATGCCGATTATAACCGAAGACGGCGAAGCGCCAAAGAAAACATCGGAAACTGTGCAGACGGTGATTGTTTCACGCGATGAATTTGAGCGATTTGCGAAAAACGCCGGCCTAAGGAACGTGGATTTGTCTCGAACCGCAATTCTATTTGATACACTAACAACGTATCATGCCGACGGCAGCCCAAGTGTTGGAAGGACAACCAATCTAAAAGTCGGAGATAAACACAAATTAGTATCTTCGCGAATAAAAGAAGTGAAAAAACGCGTCAAAGACGCAATAGAAGAAGGCGAATATAATATTGAAGATTTCTATAACGACGATGTCGAAACTACCGAGGAAGAAATAGAAGAAATCATAAATACAAGATATATTACAGTTCCGGAAATAGAAAAGAAAGTCGAAGAAATTGAAATTACAGCAATCTCGGATAGTGTTGTACCTATCGGCTACCATCAAAGTTATTTTTCGTATCCAACCTTATTTATCTCCGAAGATTATTATCGTATGAGTAATATTTATCTTCCGGACGAGGCGGGCGAGATGTATATCGCCGACTCTGGCAAAGGTGATAAAATCTCGCAGTACCTAGATCAAGATTCGGTGCAAGAAAAATATGGCAGTTGCTATTATGAGGATACTGAGAAACTTACGCGTGTGCTAAAAAATATCATTCTTTTGGCCGAAATCTTAACCTACGGTTTCATAATCATCGTATCGCTAATTGGCGTCACAAACATCTTTAATACCATCACGACTAACGTCGCTTTGCGCGCAAAAGAGTTCGCGATTCTAAAATCCGTTGGTATGACCAGCAAAGAATTCAATCGCATGATTCGCTTGGAGAGTATCATGTACTCTACGCGTGCGCTCATGATCGGTATTCCAATTGGCCTATTAGTCTCGTATGGTATTTCGCAGCTATTTGACGCTGCTGATACTAACTTCGGCTGGATCTTCCCGTGGAACGCAGTAATTATCTCGATCGCATCCGTCGGAATACTCGTTGCGGTAATCATGCGCTATTCGGTCCGCGCAATAAAGAAACAAAATATTATCGAAACTATTCGCAAGGAAAGCTTTTAATAAATATTTAATTAATTAGCTAATTCGTTACGAATCATTTCTGTGGTGATGTGGATCTTTTCGCCACTATCGGTTTCACCACTAAGAACATTCTTTGCTACGATATTTTCTACTGTCTTCTGGACAATACGGCGCATTGGGCGAGCACCGAGCTTTGGATCGTAACCAGCATCCACGAGTAGCTTCTTGCCGCCCTCATCTACTGTCACGCTAATCTTCTGCGGCTCTAGCGTCTTGTTTACGCCCTTAAGAATCAAATCAATAATCTGAATCAAAGACTCCTTCGAAAGCGGCTCAAAGGCGCAGATTTCATCGAAGCGGTTTAGGAATTCTGGCTTAAACGCACCAGTCTTAATTAGCTCATTTGTAAGCTCATCTTTTACTTCCGTCATCGTGAGGCCTTGATCGATGTAATCGCGGATTTTATCAGCGCCAGCGTTACTTGTCGCAATCACGATTGTATCGCGGAAGCTAACTTCGCGGTTCTTAATATCGCGCAAGATACCTTCGTCGAGAAGCTGGAGTAGGGTAGTGAGAACCTGCGGATGTGCCTTTTCGATCTCATCTAGGAGTACGACGGCAAATGGATGCTTCATTACTTGTGAAGTTAGGCTTAGTTCGTCAGTAGCGCCATCCGCAATCAAACGCGAAACATCATCAGCAGAGACAAATTCGTTCAAGTCGATGCGAATCATCGTGCCTTCGCCGTGGAAGTAGACTTCACTCAAAGCCTTTGCGAGCTCGGTTTTGCCGACACCTGTAGGGCCAAGGAAGAGGAATGTACCAATTGGGCGATTCTCATTGCGTACGCCCGCCGCAGCACGACGTAGAGCGTCGCTGACGGCCTTTACAGCGCCTTCCTGATCAATCATGCGCTCATGAATGAGCTCCTCCATATTGAGCAAACGAGATTTATCTTCTTCATTCTGCGTAGACTGCATCTTTACGCCATAGGTCTTTTCGATTGCAGATTGGACGGATTTCTCTGTCACAAAACGATCAGACTCGGCATGCCCCGCCGCGGATTCGAGCAAGTTCAAAGCGCGTCCAGGCATGACCAAATCGTGCACGTAGCGCTCGGACAAACGATAAGCCTCAGTTAACGCCCAGTGCGTATAAATCACGTTATGCTGGTACTCAAGCTCTGGTACGTGATCCTGCATAATCTTCATTGTTTCGTCTTGGCTTGCCTCGGCAACCATAATTTTGTTCAAAGCGTTCGCAAGTGAGCTGTTCTTCGCAGAAATCTCCAAGAATCTCTGCTCGTCCATCGTTAAAATCATACGAAGTCTTCCGCTTTCAAGAATCGGCAAGAGTACATTCGCGATATCCACCGAACCGACACCTTCTTCAAAGAATAACTGTGCGTTATCTAGCCAGATAATGACATTCTTTGCCATGTAAGCTTCTGCCAAGATGTTGCGTACTAGGCGTTCAATCTCGCCACGTTCGCCGGCGGAGCCAATCAATGCTGCAGCATCTAGCTTAAAAATCTGGCGGAACTTCAGACGGGAAGAAATCTTGCTATCGGCATTCAAAATCTTATCCGCAAACGCCGTTACGATCGTGGAACGGCCGCTACCTTCTGGGCCAATCAAAGCCACGTTCTGACGGCCGCCGCTCGAGAAAGTCTGTACCATCTTATCGACAATTTCATCATGCGCGGCAAGGTGGACCTGCTCCTTAATCATGCCCTCGCGCGAGCGGGAAATATTAATCGCAAAGTTCTGCAAAAGTGGCGTATAGCCAAACATCAAATCGCGACCCATACCACCAGTATGGCGTGGCTTATTCATGCTCTTTACGAGACCGTGCAAGTAGTTGTACCAAGTGATGCCGCCATAAAGATCATCAATCGAGAGTTTCATGCGCTTTAGGATGTCTTCGTGATTTGGATGGCATTCAATAATTGCAACGCTAATCATGCCACCAGCAATCTGCTCGGCGTCAGTTTTCTGCATAATTTCGCGCGCTTTTTCATAAATCGGTGTCGGATCTTCTGGTAAATCTGCTGCTAAAATCTCTAGCAAAGACGGTGTAATTGCATAACGTAGCGCCAGGAAACTGCCACTCCGTGTTTTACAGGCAATCTCCGCAAGCTTGCGTGAATTCGGCTTTCGGCCCATCACTATAAGTAAATCGCGTGACAAAATATTATTAATATCATCTGCCTTTCCGGTAGCAGGGCGTAACAATTCGTATTTGTGCCAAGCCAAGAACATCGCAAGTAGTACCGCGAGACCAAGTAATAGCCACCAAAGCGAAGTATGTAGCGCAAAGCGCAAATATACCGCCGCCGCAAGTAATGCTACGACTGTAATCTTCATCAAAGTGCGAATAAACCAGTGCTCAAAAACTTTGCCGAGGCGCGCTTCTTTTGCACGGAGTGAGTTGTAGTTGTAAGTATTATTCATACGACCCCCACGATTGCGCAGAACACTGCGACGATAGGAACTAATGGAATGAATGGCCATGCAAATGCGAGAATTGCGCCGAGCCCGGCCTCAACCGTAATTGCGAGAATGCCGAAAATCAAAATACCAAGACGAACTACTGCGCCGATTGTACGGGAAAGTAGCTTGTCAAAGAATGCGCTGATTTGTTTTTGCAGGGAAGCGTTCTCGTCGGAATAGGCGGAAATCTGCCTAAACGGGTAAAATAATGTCCTGAGTAAAAGACCTAGAGAGAAGAAATCCGCTAGGCTACGGATTTTGTCGAGCAGTCCTTGCGCAAAGCCCATCCAGCCGCGCGTATACCACCACTGTAAAAAACCTACAACTAACATAAGCCTATTATACGCTAAAACTTGCCAAAATACGACGCTTATGCTAATCTATAGGCAAAGTCAAATAAGGATACAAAAATGGAAAAACAAAAGAGTATACATTTCGCCATTATTGGCGTACTAGCCTTTGCGGTATTATTTATGTCAGTCGGTTTTGCGACCTATTCACAGGTGCTAGACCTTAATGGCACCAATTTCTCTAGCGAAAAGCAATATTTCGTTTCTCTCGACGCTGATAGCTATCAGCTCGGCGAGTGTAGCGTAAAAGCCGAATCTCTCACAATCAGCGACGATCGCTTCGATGTCGCGGTCCATTTCGACAAGGCAGGCCAATATTATCTCGCCTCCTTAGATGTCATTAATACCGGCGATTACAATGCCATCCTCGATACTATTCGCATGCCAAGCTATGAAGGCTCCGACGAAAGCTATATCAAGTATACTGTTACTTTTGATAATGATCAGGTCTTCACTGGCAGCGAAAGTGAAATCGCCGCCGCTATCAATCACGATGCTGGCAGCAACGTCAAAAACATCATGATCAAAATCAGCTACGAGCCAGAAGAAGGTACTGTCGTGCCGGAAGAGGGTGTCGACGTATCCACCTTTGCAGAATTCGAATTCGTACAAGCCGTCTAATTTAATTCGGGGCTCCGTGTAGTATCCGCGCGGGGCCGCCATTTCTTGTCATGCAAATAAAACGCAGTCAAAAAACTATCATCGCCATATTAATTGCTTTTTTGGCGATGTTTTTGGTTTTTGAACTATTCTTGGCGCGCGCCGAAATGATTGTTCGCCTCATTTACTGGCTAATCGCGCTCGTTGCGCTAGAAATTTTCGCGTTATCAACAATCGGCTACAAAACCGACAAAAATATCCTTCGTTTTTCCACAACGAGATTAGTGGTGCTGTACTTTTTGCTGATTGGCATCCTGCTACTACTCGTTGGCAGTTTTGTTGGTGTGCAAAAAGTCGAATTATCGTGGATTGCAGTCCCAATCTTTGGTTTTATCGTCGCAATTGAGCTATTTCGCTACACTTTACTCGCAAATCATCGCGAAAGATGGGAATTAATCGCCGCATTTATCGCATTATCGACACTAATTAGCTTTACTACTGTTGTAAATATTACAACAATCACGCAGACGAATTCGCCTATCGTTGTAATTATTACAACATTTTTGGGAATTCTCGCTACAGAGCTCATTTGTAGCTATTTTTCGCTCAGAATTAGCCTCATTCCAGCAATTATTTACCACGCAATTATCGTCATGGCGCCGCTAACCATTCCATATCAACCACATCTCGGCGGGGCATTGTCTCTTATTTTTACTATCGCAACACCTTTATTGTGTTTTATTCTTGTCCTGCATCACGAAAAATATTCCGAGCGCCACATAAAGAAGGCTCGACGCTTTAGTATTAGCTTCCTAACAATTCCAATCATCGTAATTCTCGCAGCTTATGCCGTGTTAATTAGCGGCATTACGCCGTACCGCATTGTTGCTATCGCATCCAATTCTATGCGCCCGCAAATATCGCGTGGCGATGCGTTAATTTATCGCGCTGATGTGAATATAAAAGAGGGTGACGTAATCGTATTTAAACGCGGCAATGAAATTATTGCTCACCGCGTAGAAGAAATCGTAGAACAACGCAGCGGTACCTATTATCGCACCAAGGGCGACAACGTCGACAGTGCTGACGACTATCTTGTCGATCCAGAAAATGTACTTGGTCGCGTTGAAGTCGTGAATTATTACGTCGGATATCCTACAATATTATTAAACGAGGCATTTGGTCGGGAGGAATAAATGCAGAAAAAACAGGAAGCACAAAAACCTAACTACTCAAGAATTATCTTTTGCATCTGCACGATTGCAGTGTTTATTGTCACTAGTGGCTATCTAGTTTTGTCCGGTTTTGCGACGCAGCAAGAAGTTCATTTTGGCTACAAAGAGGGCGGTGATATTGATTATTCCGTCAAGCTAAAAGAGGGCAATTTCCTTGAAGAAACCGAACTAAAATCTGGTGATACCTACCTCGCCGGCCTCGTCGAGCAAATCCCGGCTTATTACAAATACCAAGCGAACTTTACCGCGCCAGTTTCCGGCGATTACGCTTATCAATTCGTCGCAACCATCGGCGCAGAGCGCGATAACGGCGAAAAATACTGGACCAAAACCTACGACCTCACCGAAGAAAAACAGGCCAGCATCGACAATAGTCAAAAACTGGTCATTACGGAGCATGTGGATATCGATTACGCGCAGTACGCCAAATACCTCGAAGCCTTCCGCGAAGAATACGGGCTTGCCGCTAAGGGTACGCTCAAAGTTACTATGCTCATCACTGGCGACTTTACGACCGAAATCATGGATCGTCCAGCCTTGCTCGACTCCGAAATCAGTCTTTCGATTCCGCTCGCCGAAGAGTCCATCGATATCATTGTCGAGACCAACACGGATAATAACGGCAAAGTTTATACTAAATATATCAGCGTCGAAACTGGCGAGCATCGCTTCTGCCGTTTGGCCGGCCTACTACTTGCCGTTGCCACGATATATCTAATAGGAAAGCTCATCGTAGATGGTGTGGTTGCGCGCCGTACGCATCGCTACGAATATACCGTTAGTAAGCTTCGCGAAGAATACGATAATCTCATTGTCGACATCGACAAGGCGCCAAAAATCAAAGGCCTCAATGTCTCCACGGTCAAAGATTTTGACGAGCTATTGGACGTCTATAATACCGTCAAAATGCCAATCAATTTCTACGAAGAAGACGGCGAAAGCCACTTCCTAATCGTCAGCGAAAAACTCGCCTGGCAGTATGTACTAAGAGAAGACGATTTCATCGAGCGCCCGGCCAAAACGAAGTCGAAGGCCAAAAAGAAGGAATCTAAGCAGACGCGCCGTCGCGCACGCAAGTAATTTTATACAGCAAATAAGCCCGGTATTTCTTTACCGGCTTTTTGTTTGGAATCTCAAAACCATGTGACATCACATACAAATCTTTGCCGATGCGATTAGCCTGCTTTTGAACGGCGTCAATCATATTAGAAATGTCGCGGTCATCGCCAAAAATGTAAACTACCGTTGTCTCGACGGGAAAGTTAATCTTAAAAAGATTGCCCATTTTTATCTGAATATCTTTGTTTCGCAAAAAGCGCAGCTTCGTAAAAAGCACCAAAAACGGATTTAGCTCCACGCCAAAACCGCGCGCACCAAATTCATTCGCAACCTTTAGGACTACGCCGTCTCCAGAACCAAGATCTACTAATAGGTCCTTTTTGCCAAGCGGATAGAGTTTCTTGAAAGCTTTGCGAAGTTCGGAGACTTTTGATGGCACATATGGCGCGCCAGTCAGTGCGGTCAGCGCAAAAATAAACACCACCGCCAGGATTATCCACTTCACAATTTCCCAACTCATCGCGTAATAAAGAATGCAATTAAGGTCATGACCGCAGCTACGCCGAGCAAAATCGGAATAATTTTCGTAAGGCGCTTTTCGTCTTCGGCTATGCGACGTCGCTCGGTGCCAATATCAGACTTGTGGCCAATCAGAACATCGCTCGTCTCGGATAAAGTCTTAAGGTCGTCGTTATATACGCTCTTATGAGCATTTACATCGTAGCGGTCGTACTTCTTCGGAATAATTTTGTCATAGCTCTTACTAGTGCGCGCGCCACCGAGGAAAATCGCAAGAATAAACCCAAGGAATAAAATCAGAAGCGGGAAGAAATAGAAGTGCTGATTATAAAAGCCATGTAGCTGCGGGATAAAAATACTCGCAAACACCACAATAATCGCCGGCAAAAGCCCCAGCGCAAAACCAATCTTCATAATAATCAGCTCTTTTTGCTTTACGATGCGGTCCATCTTTGGCGGCGCACTGTTAATCTTCTGACTAATAAAGTCATAAACTTCCGTCATGCGTGGATCCTTGCTGCTAACGCTAGACTCTACCTCAAACTTATCCTCGCGGATATTTATCGTGATGTTGTTGTTGATATGCTCAACTTCGTGGCTTCCTTCGTTCTTGATGCCGTAGCTCACCGAGCAATAAACATGAATCCACTTAATCGCGTAGGCCTGATTCTTGAATACGGTAAGAAAACTCTGATAATCATCGTAGGATACCTGGCGATTATCGTAATAATCTATCATCCAGCGCACGTGGTCGGAATAATTCCACATTGTCCACTTCTGGTATTCGTAGCTTAACTTTTCGTTTTCGGCTTTTTCCTGCGCATTAATTTTGCGACACTTCTCGACTTCTTCATTGATTTTGTTGAAAATCTCAATCAAGTCGTCCTTGGTAATAATTTTGTTTTCGCTATGAATTGGTACCCCGTACATCTACATACCTTTCTTTGAGAATATCGTAACCGAAGCAGGGAAGGAATTCAGACGTTCTTCAATCTGCGTTTCAATTATATTCATATTCTGATCATCCATATTCGCCGTATATAAGAAGTAGGACTTCGATGGCTCAAAACGAATCGTATACTCGTGCTGATGCTCGTCGCGACTATCGTATTTGCCAACATAATGGCTCAAATTTAGGCTAATCTGCAAATAATCGAGCTCCAAAATCATCCCACCAAGCAGGGCAGATTGAAAACTAGCATAGTCCTTGAAGTCCGTATGCTGGCCGCCGCCATAAATCGTTACATTGCAGTGTGCACCATAGCTCTTGCGGAACTGATACTCGCGATACTCTAGCTTTAGGCGCTCGTTGCGCTGTTCTTCTTCGGCTTGCGTTTTCTGGAAAGACGCATAAATGCCAAAACAATATTTTACAAGGTCATCAACGTACTCACGGACGGCCAAAAGATTAGTGTGATCGTGGTTATTTTTGATTGTTGCGGGAGAAGTATTTTCCATCTTATGTTTATTTTACCGCAAACTCTTGCTAAAATCCAAAAACTTTGGTATAATAATTCAAGATTTCATCCAAAGGTGAGTCATGGGCCGGTAGCTCAGCTGGTTAGAGCACGAGCCTCTTAAGCTTGGTGTCGTGGGTTCGAGTCCCACCCGGCTCACCAATTTGACAGAAAAATAGGCCATCAGGCCTTATTTTTATGCCAAATTGATAGGCTTGAGTGTGGCGAGGAACCGCGCGGGTTCGCCCAATGCCCGGTTTCCGGCAGGAAACGACGGCGCATTGTTTATGTCCCACCCGTCCGCACTAACAGGGGAACCTGTGGAAAACTCAGGTCAGAAAACTCTTCTAGGCCCAAGCGCAATTTTTCAGGGTTCTGCATATGCTATCTGCAGATTTTTTCTTGACACCCCTCATCCGCCTCCTCAATCTCTATTACGGAATGCGAAATATTATGCTTCTTCAAAACTTCCTTTACGGCATTCTTAATATTCTTGTCGTATTTTTTGACTACAACATGGAGCGTGGCATGGTTTTCTTCGCCATTTATACTCCTAACGTGGATATGATGAATATCTACGACGCCCTTAACGTGTTTGATATCTATCTTAATTTCCTCTAAATCTATATCTTTTGGTGTAATCTCCAAAAATATCTTTACGATTTCGCGTAGATTTTTAGCGGCTTCGATTAAGATGAATATTGCGACGCCCAGTGAGAGAATCGGATCTATAACCGCGATTCCTGTGAATTTCATCACAATAGCACCAATTAGCACTACTGCCCAGCCCAGTACATCTTCCAGCATATGGAGATTTACTGATTTTTGGTTTAACGAATCGCCATCGCGTGTGACGTAACTCGCTATGCTATTTACGACTAAGCCAATAATCGCAAAGATAATCATGCCGTTGTAATTTACTTCGACAGGGTCTGCGATACGCCGAATTGCTTCATAAATCACGAATGAAGAGCCGACGAGTAGGATTACCGTTGTGATAATGCTCCCAACTAATGAATACCGTGCGTAACCGTAAGTATGCTTCGCGTCTGGTCCTTTCTTGCTTTTTCGTTCCAGGCCATATGCAATGCCTATGCTTAAAGCATCCCCTAGATCATGGACTGCATCGGAAGTGATAGCGATGCTTCCAGTAATAATGCCACATATGAACTCAAATATTGAGAAGCTGGCATTTAGAAGAAATGCTATTAATATATTTTTCTCGGTTTTATATGCATGGTGATGTGAATGATGTGCATGCTCCGAGCCGTGAAAAGATTTACTCATAAAAATCCTTGGAGTATTAATGGGTTATCAAGATTTAGAGTATAAAGACTAATTTCCGTATCGCGCTAAGGACATAATATTGATACGTACTTAAAGACATTATATCATCAAAGCTTTGTAATTGACATTGTAGGAATAAGCCGTTCCCGTGCATTGTTCATATCCCACGGGTTTATATCTGTTGTTCTTGCTGCGAATGTGTTTTTATTATGGTAAGATCTTATCAAGAAGAATATGGAAAAGACAAAGAAAACAATACGCGTAGTAGCAGCTATTATTATTGATAATGGCAAGTATTTTGCCACTCAACGCGGATATGGAGAGTGGAAAGGTTATTGGGAATTTCCTGGCGGAAAAATAGAAGTTAATGAAACTCCTGAGGATGCCCTTAAGCGCGAAATTCGTGAAGAACTCGAAACCGAGATTAATGTCGGAGACAAAGTCTGCACGATAGAATATGATTACCCTGAATTTCACCTCAGTATGGACTGTTTTTATGCAAAAGTTTCTAGTGGAGAGCTAGTGTTAAAAGAACATGAAGCCGCCAAATGGCTGAGCGAGAGCGAATTGGGCAATGTGGAGTGGTTGCCGGCCGATAAAATGATAATTGAGAAAATAAAAAATGAGTAAAAACCCGCGCTGTTTATACGAAAACAATTTATATGGATTTCTTTACGATAATGAAAAATCCATTTTGGGCGCACTCGTCGAAAATTATAACGGGCAAGTTCAAACTACTCAAATTGACGCATGGAAAGAAGAAATATCTATAATGCGCAATGTAGCACAAAAAATAGGAGGCGAAGACGGGCGTGTCGTATTTGAGTACGATATACCACGTTTAGGCAAACGTGTTGATGTAGTATTGCTTTATCGAGGCATTATCTTCTGCATAGAATTTAAGGTCGGTCAAACTTCAATTCTAGAGGCAGACATAGATCAAGTATTTGATTATGCGCTCGATTTAAAAAACTTCCATAGGTTCAGCGAAGACAAAATAATCGCGCCAATTCTTGTCGCAACGAATCATGAGAGCTATTCAACACAGATTCAGATGTCTGTTTATGACGACAAAGTAATAAACCCGCTCATTTCTGGGAGTAGTGGTTTATATAGCATTATTGAGAATGTTTTAGATGTTTATCCAAACGAACAACCGATAGACGAAAGATGGTCTATTAGCCCATATGCTCCAACGCCGACAATTATTGAGGCGGCCCGATCGCTATACGAAAACCATTCGGTTGAAGAAATCACTCGCCACGAGGCAGATAATGTATCGACAGATAGGACGATTAATTACATCTTAGACGTTATTCATGATAGTGAAGAGAAAGGTAAGAAAAGTATCTGTTTCGTAACTGGCGTCCCTGGCGCCGGTAAAACACTAGTTGGCCTAGATGTCGCTATCAAACAAACATACCGAGATGGTCTTGATGCACCGGCAAAAGATGACGGCGCCGTATACCTTTCGGGTAACGGTCCGCTTGTTGCCGTATTGAATGAAGCCCTAGCGCAGGACAATTATAAGAAAGCACGCGAACGTGGCGAGCGAAAGAAGCTTACTGATTCTCGTCGCGAAGTGCGCAAATCTATTCAAATGATACATCGCTATCGCGATAATATGCTCGCAAAAATTAAAAACCCTGTCGAAAATGGCATCTTAGAAATAGATCCAGAAAAAGCAGTAGAAATGGGAGCTTCCGGGTTTGGAGAGGTAGAGCATATAGCAATATTCGACGAAGCGCAACGCTCATGGACGCATGAAAGACTCGCTAATTATCTAAAGAGAGGCGGTACTTACGGTAATAAGCTAAAAGTTCCAAATTTTCCTATGTCCGAAGCGGCTTTTTTGATCTGGTCGTTGGACCAACGAAAAGACTGGGCGGTAATAGTTTGCTTGGTGGGCGGTGGTCAAGAAATTAATACTGGTGAAGCTGGTATTTCCGAATGGATTAAAGCGTTAAATGAAAAATACCAACATTGGGATATTTATATTTCTCCAGAATTGACTGAGCCGGAATATGCAGAGGGTAAAGTTAATGAACATTTAGCGAACAACCCCAACGTTATATATTCGACAGATTTACATTTAAACGTGTCGCTTCGTTCGTATCGATCAGAAAAAGTATCAGCTTTCGTTCATTCGTTATTGAGCTTTGACGAAAACGCTGCAAAACTTTATGACGAGATAAAAGATAAGTATCCAATTCTTTTAACTCGCGACATGGATAGGGCGCGAAGATGGCTACATGAAAAAGCCCGAGGCACCGAGCGTACTGGTGTGCTCGTGACGAAAGAAGCGGCAAGATTTAAACCGCTCGCAATTCATATTTTGCCATCAGGAGACGAGAATGCGGTTCATTGGTTCTTAGAGGATAAAACAGATACACGCTCATCGAATTATCTTGAAGATGCCGCTACTGAAATACAAGTCCAGGGCCTTGAATTGGATTATACTTGCTTACTTTGGGATGCTGATATGCGTTATGATAACGGCCACTGGCGTTATTATTCGTTCAATGGTAATACGAAATGGATAGAGCAGCTTGGTAGGACTGAAAACAATCGCGAAAAACAAAAATATATGCTCAACGCATATCGCGTCCTGCTTACTCGCGCCAGAGCTGGCATGATTATTTGTGTTCCGGAGGGAAACAAGAATAAAACTCCAAATGGTTTCTGGGAAGACAGTACTCGCTTGCCAGAGTTCTATGATGGGACTTACCAATATCTGAAAAGTCTTGGGATTGAGGAAATCTAGAATAGTGATACTCAGTTATGAAAACTAGCTCATGCTTTATTCTTTCATTGTGAAAAGTATGGTAATAAAATGAGTATTCTTCAAAACTACGAAAAACATAAAAAACTGCTAGGCGAAAAAGTGATAATGGCCATCGATGATTATGTAAAAGAAATGTGCAGTGCGGGCTATAAAACAAGCTACTCTCACGTAATCTACAACCGAAAAGAATTCGAAAAATTCAAAAAATGACTATCTGAACGGGAAGACAAGTAAGTCTACCGATGTTACAATGAAGATATGGACGAGGTGAAGAAAGAAATCATCGAGTTTAATTCTGAGCGCGATTGGGATCAATTCCATAGCCCAGAAAACCTAGCTAAATCTATTTCTATTGAGGCTGGCGAATTGCTCGAATGTTTTCAGTGGAATAACAATTACGATAAAAAAGAAGTTTGCGAAGAGCTCGCCGATGTGGTTAATTACTGCATCTTATTGGCGGATAAGCTAGATGTTCGATTAGAGGATATAATTCGCGAAAAACTCCAAAAGACGCGCGAAAAATATCCAGTTGAAAAAGCAAAAGGTAAAAGCACTAAATATACGAAGTTGTAATCTATGTTAGTTTACGAAGGCATAAAAAGCACGTTCATAGAGGACGTAAATCTAAACCTAATTGTTAATAAAATCTACGAAAAATATCAAAGATATTTTGGTCGCACGACTAAATCTCAGCTCAATTCGTGGCAGAATTCTATGCAGTATATGCGGAGTATTCTCGATGACGACGATATTCCTGATAATGCCGGCGTAGCAATAGAATTTAATATTCCGACCACCTCAAAACGCATTGATTTCATTCTTTCTGGCCGAGATCATGATATGAAAGATTCCGCAGTTATTGTTGAATTGAAGCAATGGGAAACTTGTGCAGCGGTCGAGAATAAGGATGGCATTGTTTCTACGTATACTGGTGGGGCCGTCAGGGACGTGGCTCATCCGTCATATCAGGCAATGAGCTATGCGAATCTCATTCGCGACTTTAATGAAGATGTGCGCCATAAAGATATCGGCTTATACCCATGCGCCTTCTTACATAACTATAGAATTACCGAGGATGACCCAATCAATAGCGAGCTTTATGCTGAATATATAAAGCAAGCACCAATGTTTGGCAGCAATGATTTCGCAAAATTGCGCGACTTTATTAAAAAATATATATTCTATGGCGACGATAAAGAAATTCTATACGAAATAGAAAATGGCAAAATCCGCCCATCTAAACGTCTTCAAGATTCTCTCGTAAAGATGCTCAATGGAAATCGCGAATTTACTATGATCGATGAGCAAAAGGTGATTTACGAAGACGCGATCGTATTAGCTAAAGACGCAGTGGAAAATAATTCGAAGCAAGTATTGATCGTTGAGGGCGGTCCTGGCACCGGAAAATCCGTGCTTGCTATTAATCTATTAGTTGAGCTTACGAAAAACAATTTAACTTGCTTCTATGTAACAAAGAACGCTGCGCCGCGCAATGTTTTCCGCGATAAATTAAAGGGCAGTTTCAAGAAGAGCTACATAGATAACCTTTTCCAAGGGTCTGGCAGCTTTATCGGAAAACCGTCTAATGATATTGATTGCTTGGTTGTCGATGAGGCTCATCGTTTAAATGAAAAATCCGGCATGTTCTCGAATCTTGGCGAAAATCAAATCAAAGAGATCATAAATGCGTCCCATTTTTCTATTTTCTTCATTGATGAAGACCAGAAAGTGACAATGAAAGATGTTGGCTCGGTTGACATGATTGAGGAATTTTCAGCGCAACTTGGGGCAAAAGTAAAACGCGTAGAACTCGAGAGCCAGTTCCGCTGCAATGGCTCTGATGGCTACTTGGCCTGGCTGGATAATGTGTTGGATATTCGACAAACCGCAAACTTTGATTTAATGGATTTCGACTATGATTTCCGTGTGTTTGACGACCCGAATGAAATGCGGGAAGCAATAAAGTTAAAGAATGCCGAAAATAATAAATCTAGAATCGTGGCTGGTTACTGCTGGAATTGGATTAGCGAGGGCAAGAATAGTGACGAAGTAAAAGATATCGTGATCCCGGAATATGATTTTGGCATGAGTTGGAATCTTGGCAATACCGCGACTTGGGCTATTGATCCAAATTCCGTCGAACAGGCCGGTTGTATCCATACTTGCCAAGGCCTAGAATTCGATTACGTTGGCGTAATTATCGGCGACGATTTACGCTATGAGAATGATAAAGTTATTACTGATTTTACAAAACGCGCAAAAACCGACAAGTCGCTATTTGGCATTCAAAAGCTATACAATAACGACCCATTTGAAGCATTAGATATTTCCGGCAGAATCATCAAGAATACTTATCGTACCCTAATGACTCGCGGCATGAAGGGGTGTTATGTTTACTGTACGGATAAGAAGCTAGCGCAGCACCTCAAGGAAATCCTGGCTAGAGGAGAATAAGTCTCCTACGCCACCACTCTCTGCCTTACGTACATTACTGCGCCACGCTCTTCTTCTTTTTCGTCGTCGTATTTCTTTTCGGCCTCAATCAGCACTTTCTTCATGAGCACATCGTAGCTATTTTTCTTGATCCAACTTGGCTTTTTATTTCTAATCAACCTATCGCCGCCCTCATTCCAGCCACTAACGTCTGCGGCCTTCATCTTATTGCAATCTTTGCAGCATACTACCATATTCCAAGGCTCATTTTTACCAAAGAATATTAATGGCAATACGTGGTCTACTTCCGCCTCTTTTGTCTTTATGAGCTTGTTGCACCAGGCACAATGTCCGTTCTGGCATTTTTCTAGCTGTATCTTTTTCCAGACATAAAAGCGCTTATCGTGATGCGCAATCGTAAAAATATTGCGCTCTCTAAAATAATTCATGCGGTTTGCATAGCGGACTTTTGGGATGTCATTTACGGAAATAATGCCATTTTCGGCGGTTACGCGGGGAAGGTTATAGAGCTCAAAATAATCATTAATGTTTAATCTTTCAATGCCATCAAGATCGCCAATAATCATATCTTCTTTAATTTTTCTGTGAATTAGTGCTCGTTCGTAATTAATTGGCAGACAAAGACTAATGAATTTCCACCAAGCAATACCGTCTACCTTCGTAAGGCGCGTATTGCTACGGGCATCTTTACGGGTATTTTCGATCATATCAAGGGCTTTCGCGCGCATTTCGTTACGATTGAGCATCTTGTTTCCGCTATTGCTGTCTATATTGACGCCGTGATAGCAGAGATATTCCATAACCTTTTCCATAATAAATCCCAAAAACCGATTAATACTATTATTATAGCACAAAAACGCCAAAAAGTAAAGTACTTATAGTTGTTTTATATAGAGGGCAACGCTATAAAATATGTTAAAACTATTGACAAAAAGCATAACCTGTGCTACAATTAGAACATAATCATAGTTACGCATCACGTATGGTGATCGCGGAACATTAGGAACTATGATTCTAGACGCACTAAATGATCTCTCAAAAAATATACCCCGCCTATGCGGGGTATATTTTGTTATAATATCTATATAGGGCGTCCATCTAGGATGTCGCCCTGATTGTGGTTTTAGTATCTCGTCCAACGACGAGATACTTTTTTACGCTTCGTCTTCCATCGAAGCCCTATTTATCCGTCAATAAATAACTTTTCTTTACTAGTTCCATTACCGCCTCGTCCGGCAACGTTCCATCCAAAGCAATCGTAATCCAATGGTGTTTATTCATGTGATAAGCGGGGAAGACTCCTGGCGTATTTTCTGCAAAATCCAGTGCCTGGCCGTTGTCAAATTTTAGGTTAATGATGTCGACTTTTTCGTTAGAATCCATCCCCAAACTTTTACCAGAAACATCGCCGACCAACGCAAACCATTTCTTATTATTGCCATGCCGAAAAATACAATAAGTCGGATAGCGTTCCGGCCACAAAAACTCCGGCTCTGCGCCATATTCATCCCGAATCTGCGCAATAATAAGGTTAACCTGCGATTCTTCCATTAAATAGATTATAGCAACGACTTAAAGCCTGTCAAAAGCTTCTTGAAGCCCTTTGTGGAATCAGCACTTTGCTCACGAGGTTTCTTTACGATGAATCGATCCAAAGTCGCAAGTAGGGCAGGCAACAAAATCAAAATAATCAAAGTAGCGCAGAAGGTGCCAAGCGAAATCGCCTGGCAGACTGCTGCCGCAATTGCAGTTGCCATATTGCCGACGATTGCCGTAACGATTGTTAAGATCGAAGCGGAAGTCAGAATCGCATTAATTGAACGATTGTATGTATTGATTAAGGCGTCGCGTATACTCATTTTGAAATAGCTACGATTTTCAACATAGTACGACGTGAAGAGAATTGCGTAATCAATCGTTGCGCCCATCAAAATCGACTGCACGATAATTAGCGCAATAAAGTAAATGCTTGATCCAGTTAACGATAGATATGCCATCACGATATAAACCGCACATTGAATCACAAGTACTAGCAGCATTGATACGAAGAATGATTTAAATGTGCAGACTACCACTGCAAAGATTGCCAACATGGTTAAAATTGTAATGAAATTCATTTCGTCACTAAATGTCTGCGACATTTCATAGGCCATCGCAGAATCGCCGACCATGTAGTAATCTAGCTTGTTGCGCGGTCCAAGCGCATCTTTCAAATCGCTGATCAATGCAAAAGTCTTTTCTCCTTCCGCTGGCAAATGTGTTTCTATTAACGCACGATAGTGGTGTGGTCCGACTAGCAGAGCTTTGGCATTATCGACTGTCTTGCGGCCGTCGGCAATCTTTGTACGCAGCTCGTCGTCAATGCGCTGCGCAAATCGGCTATCTGGCACGATTTTGTCGGACAAGAAATTAATAAATTGCTCAACCGTCAAAGTCCAGTTTTTATCGTAGTCGTACAGCGAACCATGATAGAGATAGGCCAGGAATAACTGATTTTTATCCAAATTTCCCGCAAGCGGCAAAATCGCCCGATAAAGCGCCTCGTAGTTGTAGGTATTTCCATTTGCGGCTGCACGCATCAGAGTCGCAATTGTTCTCAACTGCGTCTGCTCATTTTCGCTTAATCTATTGGCATAGTTTGGATTTGGTAAAACTTTCTCATCGATGAAATTAATTAAAGTTTTGAGCGACAACATCACGTTCGTGTTTTCGTAACGATAGTTGTATAGTGCGTAAACTAGCTTTATTTTCTCTGCATCTAATGCAAAACTCTGCGCCAAGCTGCTGTACGAATACTTTGTGTTCTGGTTATTCATAATATACTGCGCTAGGCCCAACTGTTTTATGGTACTATTCGGCAGTGCACTCTTTAGCTTTTCGTCGTTCTGGTGATTTAGCAAAAAGTTCACAAGCTCACGTGGCGATACTCTGGCGATACTGGCATTTGTCTCTGCTTGGTAAAGCTTGTAGATATTTTTCAGTTTTGCGAGTTTATCACTTAGATCAATCTTTTGGCGCACGCTATTAATTTCGCCACTAATCTTCTTTGCAGTTTCTAGAATTTTTGTCTTATCTTCCTCGTTTAAGTTGGAAAAAACTTCTGGATAGTTCGTCTCCAAGCTATCGAGCCAACTCGTAGCGGTAACCAAAGCATTATCAACTTTCGTTGCCGCGTTCGCAATATCGGTGTAAGTGTATTCTTTTGTCAGGACTTTTTCCGCCTCGCCAACTTTCGAAACTAGCTCTGCGCGTATTGAGGTAATTTGTGGCGCCAAGGCTTCCTGCGTTTCACTCGGCAATTCTGCTACAGCCTTGTCAAACATGGCTGGTATATTCTTCAGCTCGGAAATCTTATTTTTTGCATCAGCAAACTGCTTCTTTAGCTGGGATGCCTCATCTACTGATAAGCCCATTTCGTCAATTACGTTTTGGTTCGATAGGGCAAAGTCTACTAGCTCCTCGATCGATGCTTGGGCCGTAGGGGCATCATTCGTAGTGTAGCCATAATAGACCAGTAGTTGTTCTAGAGTCTTTTGATCGATACCGAAGATGCTTGAAAGTTCTGCTGCGGTCTTTGGTGTATCGGTTACATTTTTATTACTAAAAGTCCTTAGCTTTGCCAAGTCTGCGCGTTGATTTTGCGTAACCATATTTGCGTACTTGGAATCCGTCAAAATATCATTTGTGACAAACTGCGAGAATTCATACAAAGTTAGCTTAGTTGGGACATTTTGCTTAGATAAATATAAAACATAAACATCGTCTAGCTTATTACTATCTACCCCAAGAACATTCGCAATGTCTTGTTTTGTGCGTAGGCGATTAACTTTTGATTGGTTGGTGAAGTTAGAAAAACGATCAACTTTTGAGACCATCTCTCCGGAAATGTCACCTGCAAATGCCTTGTTTGGAAAGACTTCTTTTTGGAGGAAATTCACTAAGTCATCTAGCGAAATTTCGTGCGCATCAACGTCCTTATAGTAGTGATAATAAATAGCTTTAATTAAATAATCTTCTGTTTCAACTTTTTCCGAGCTCAAGCTATTAATCTTTTCAACTAATTCGTCATACTTTTCGGGTTCGTTAATTGTGTTTCCATAGCAGAGTACGCGACTCGTATCTTCGCGCTTGTCGAAATCTTTGCAGACTTTCGTTACGTCCTCGTCCATCTTTGCGTCGTAAACCAGGGCCATTTGGTTGGTCTCACTAAATACGTCCTTGATGCGGTTATTCTGTTCAGCTGTAAAATTAATACCGGTGCTACCTTTAAGAATAATGCTACCAACAAATATGACTAAGAATAGCGGCATTGCGATTTTTCGCAAATCGTAACTACGTTTGCCAAACCAATCCATCTTAAGAGTCAAAGTTTTCTTTTTAGATTTTTCGATCACCTTGTCAAACATCAATAGCAATGCTGGAAGAGAAGTAAAGATCGAAACCAAGCTCAAAATGACACCTTTGCTTAGCACTAGACCCATGTCGCGGCCAATTGTGAAGCTCATGGCGATTAATACTATTAGGCCAACCACAGTCGTGACGGAGCTTGACGAAATTGCGCCAAATGAATAACGCATAGCGCGACGCATGGCAGTTTTCTTGTCTGGATGGTCCGGTTTAGCTTTCTCCTGGCGATAACGTGTCGATAGCATAATGGCATAATCCATCGAAAGAGCCATTTGTAGAATTGCCGAAATCGAATCCGTGATATGCGAGACGCTCGGAAAGATTATGTTAGTACCCTTATTTGCTATTACTGCCAACAGTATCGTAAATAGAAATAGCCAAGGCTCCACCCATGATTTGCTCATTAAAAGCAAAATTACCATCGCACAGGCAATCGCCAAAACGGTGACGTGCATCTTCATCACTTCGCCATTAAAATTGAAAACTTGACCAGCTTCGTTTACTTCGAAGCGATCTTTGTAATTGTTGTGAATCGTATTATAGACACGGTTCGCAGTATCGGAATCTGCCGGCGCATCGATGTTAATTTTGTAGCGTGTATATTGATCGCGATTGTATGTATCGCTATTATCGTAATCTACTGAACCTACGCCCTCGATTGACTCGATGTCTTCTTTTATCTTCATCTTTTCGTCTTCCGGCACATCGGTCAGCATCATCTCGTAAGAACTAGTCGAATCGTAATTAAACTCGTCATTCATTATGTCTAGACCAAGTGACGTCTCGGACCCGGCTGGCATGTATGAATAAATATCCTTGTTAATTTTTACATGTGTAGACAAGACCCCGCAGATTGCTACGAGCACCAAAAATACGCCAAAAATTACATAACAATGGTCAACAATGAAATCTGTTATTTTATGCATATTTGTTAATTATATATACCTAGGAATAATCAAAGAAGAACACAATTATTGCACTGTGTCTAAAAATGAACACTATATTGACATTTTGTATGAAGTATGGCATAATCAAAGAATGATTAAGACTTCTTATCATAGGGCAACCGAGAAAACTCGTCGCAAAATCCGCAAAGCCTTTGCGGACTTATTGGCAGAGCGCGGCTCGGTCAAAAATATTACTGTCACCGATTTATCCGAGCGAGCCGAGATTACGCGCGGCACCTTTTATAATTACTACAACAATATTTATGAAGTCGGAGCCGAGCTGCAGGCAGAGATCGAAAAGGAACTTTTTGCCGAGCGTCGCGAATTTAATTCTACCGACGATATAGAACAGTATGTAGATCAGATTTTTGCCTTTCTCAAACAACAAGAAAGTGTCTATCGCCAATTATTGGCTAGCGATGCGCCGATGGCCTTCATGGATCAGCTCGAAAGTGGTATGACGCAGCGCGTGCTCTCAATTATGCATGAAAAAGGAATCGATGATAGGAACGTAGAATTCGAACTCCTAATCCTTGCGAGTGGCACTTTTGCTATTGTGCGCAAATATTACCGCAATGAGGTTTCCATCACGCTCGATGATATTCGCGCTTATCTCAGCAATAAGCTACGAGTATTATTTGAGCAATACGTCAAATAACTTACTTATTCGTTTTCGGACTCTTCGCAAAGCTTCTGGAATTCAGCGATTTTTTCTTCACTAGGTTCCGCGTATTCCAAATCGTCCAAAGATTTGCCGTAACGATCCTCGGCGTCCGCATTGAAATACATAAAAGTCGTGAGTGCTAGCACGTCGGTCGCATCCATCGATGCTTTTTCTTCGGCCATATTCTTGTGTGGCGCTTCTGGCTCATATAGATAGACATTTACTGCACCATCGTCGTAAACCAAAGCTTTTGCTGCGCCCATGCCGTCGTTATAAAAACACATAAAAGCGCTCGCGTGCTTATTCATTGTCCAGTCAAAAATAGTACCATTTTGATCGTTCATATAATATACCTTGCCGCGTTCTTCTAAATCTTCTGGTTTTACATTAGGCAAGTGCTTTGCGATTGCGTCATTGATAATTGTGATGATATGTTCTTTTGGATTCATGTTTTTATTATAATAAATATATGGACAAAAAGATTATAGCCATAGTCTTGGTTGCCGTTGGACTCCTCGCCGTAGCTGCAGGAGCCATTTTCTTTATTAACAGCGGTGATAAAGATCAAACAATCGAATCATCAAATACTAATACAGCGGAAGGAGAAAGCTCCATGAATAAAGATAGCAAAACTATCGTTGTTTATTTTTCGGCGCAAAATCATACCAAAAACGTCGCCACGAAAATTGCCGAAAACATCGGCGCAGATATCTTCGAGGTAGAACCAGTCCAAAAATACACCGAAGACGACCTTAGCTGGACAAGCTCTACTTCTCGTGTTTCGCGCGAGCATAACGACGCCTCTTTGCAGGACGTAGAATTAAAGACCGCTTCTGTGCCAAATTGGGACGAATACGAGACTGTCTTTCTTGGCTATCCAATTTGGTGGGGTGGCTCTGCTTGGCCAATGGATTCTTTTGTAAAACAAAATGACTTTGGCGGCAAAACCGTCATTCCTTTCTGTACCTCACATTCTTCTGGCATCGGTACTAGTGATGTGGATTTGCAAGCCAAGGCTACCGGCGGCAATTGGCAATCGGGCTATCGCTTCTCTCAGGACGCGACCGACGAAGATATTAAAGCTTGGACTAATAAACTTAACTAGGCTAAGGAGGAATAAAATGAGTCTAAATTTAACTACAGAATGGGATAAAGTTTTCCCAAAAAGCGACAAAGTTGAAGCATTTATAACTCGATCTCTATAATCGCGCATTGGCTATTTACGGTATAATTATTGCAATGATTATCGCCGCAAGATTATTAATCATCGTAGCGCTCGTCGCGTTGATTTTGATGTGTTGCCGTTCGGTACACAAAATGGCGAAAGCCTCGATGTATTCCTATCGCATTGTCGCGCTCATCGGCTTAATGATTTTTCTTGGCGGTACTTTACTCGTTGCAGTATTACGCGTTTTTGGAAATATCAAAAACATCGAATACGTGAACCGAGATTTCTTTATGGAATTTTTCTCCGGAATTACGAGCGTATTTACCTCGCTGATATATGTTGCTTTTATTCCGTCCGTACTATTTTCAATCTTCCTGCTAATCGCGAATATATTCCTATTTGTCAAAGAAGGGCGCTCTTTACGTAATATGCTCGGCATTGCGCTTGGTGTTGTTTTGGTATTTGGCTCGCTCGCCATCATTAACATATATGCGGCGCTCGATAACGTCATGAACGTGCACTCATACTTGGGCTACCATATTTCGATCGCGGTCGAAAATATCTTCGCTGTATTTTATGTCTATTTTGAATGCTTGATGCTCGCAACGATTTATGTTGCATACAAAGCTATGCACCACAAAGTTCCATACAACAAATCCCACATCATTGTGCTTGGCTGCTATGTAAATAAAGATGGCATGCCAGGCGGCGTTCTGAGAAAACGCGTCGAGGCTGCAATTAGATTTGCGAACAAACAGAAAAAGGAAACCGGCAAAGCGCCAACTCTGATATTTTCTGGCGGAAAGGGTAGTGATGAGCCAATCTCCGAGGCGGAATCTATGCAAAAATACGTCATAGCGCAAAAATACGACGGCAAGATTTTTCTCGAAGATAAATCCACGACGACCCTCGAAAACTTCAAATTCTCCAAAAAGCTAATAAAAGATACGCATAATGTTGCCTTCGCTACTACGGACTTTCATATCTTCCGCTCGGCGGTATTTGCCTCAAAAGTTGGCTATCGTAATTTCGAGGGTATTGGTGCCAAATCACCTTGGTATTTCTATTACAATGCACTCATTCGCGAATTTATCGCAAATCTAAATGCAGAACGCAAAATGCACATCTTTAACGTCGCCACAATTACAGCTATCATGCTGTTCTTAATAACGTTCAGCTATTGCTTTGATATTATGTAGCTTTTTGCTTTGGTTTGCTTAATGATATGCACATTAGAATAAGCGTCACTATTGGTGCAAGCATCAGTATAGCTAATACAATAAACATCACTATGGCAAGCAGCGGGTGATAGAAGAGCATCGGTATTAGGTCGATAAAAGTCCACCATAAAGACATTACTAGCAGGTTCAATTTGCTCATTGGGCTTGTCGCGCTCTGCGCCATGTCGAGTCCGCTTTCCCAATAAATATCCCCGTTGTGGATACAACCGCTCTCAATGCAGAGATTCACTCTTGGCATCGGTACAAATAAGCTTGATATGATAACTGCCACAATGCTCACGATAAACAACGTGACCATTAGCCTTTTCGCCTTTGGACTATGCATAAGCTTATTATACACCGCTCCGTCTGCATGATATAATCACCTCAATGAAACTATTACTCCACACCTGCTGCGCTCCGTGTAGTGTCTACTGTATTAAATCTCTCCGCAAGGAAGGCATTGAACCTACTTTGTATTGGTATAATCCGAACATCCACCCATACGCAGAATATAAAGCGCGCCGTGATTGTTTGCGCGAATACGCCAAGGTTGTGGATGTGAATCTGCTAGAAGATGATGCCTATGGCCTCGATGAATTCGTATGCAATACTTACGACAAAATTTCCACGCGTTGCCAGGAGTATTGCTACCCAAAGCGCCTTCGCCAAGCTTTTGAATTTGCCAAGAGTGAAGGCTTTGATGCTATTTCTACTACGTTGCTTTACAGTATTTATCAAAAACACGACTTTGTCAAAGATCTCATGACGAGTTTGTCGCAAGAATACGGTATCGAATTTGTTTATCGTGATTTCCGCGAAGGCTGGCAAGAAGGACAAGACGAAGCCCGCCGCATTGGCCTATATATGCAAAAATACTGTGGCTGCGTCTTTTCCGAGGAGGAATCCGGCATCGGACGCGAGATTGGCCGCAAAATGAAGAAAGCCGGCATCTCGCCAACAAATGCCAACGTTCGTAAATTTATCGAAGAAAACAAAGTCGATGGTCTCATTAGGCCAGAAAAGCTGAAATCAATCGAAATAGAAGAAGCATAAAAAATCTCCCCGCCAGGGGGAGTTTTTTATTTGCCGTCGCGCAAGTTGAAGTGTTTGCGCTTCTCGCTATGCTTGTGATTATTGTTGCGGTTGAGTTTTGCCTTTGCAACAACTTTTTTAACTTTTCTTGCCATGATATCTGTTATTCTACCGTAAAACTGCCATTATTGCAATTCAGGGTCATCTTTGTCTGTCCGCCAGAACGATAATAGTTGAAATAATACGTAGCAGTAAAGCTTGGAATCGTACCACAGACAAGCTTTCCTACTCTTGAGACTTTGGTCGAATCTGGTTCATCGGTATAAGCATCAATTTCGACGCTAAAATCATAGGTATGTTCGTAACCGTAGACGAAGCTCAGGTAGTTGCCGTGATTAAAGGTGCTCATATAAAGCGAATTGCTAATTTGCTCATCGTTGTCGGCGATAGTAGTTGAGCTTGTAGGGAAGTACATTAAGTTTGTGGTGTTTAAAAGTTTATTCACATCTTCGGCATAGTAGGAGTAAAGATAGCCATCATGCACGTCGGTGACTTCATCGTTCTCGTCGAATTTGCCATACGCAAAGACGTCGTGGCCAGCTACGTTATCACAAGCAAACAAACCTGCGGTGTATCCTTCTATTTCGGTGCTTGCTCTATTCTTAAAAGTACAAGTATCGCCATATGTGTTACTGAGATAATTTTCTAGCGCTAGGTCTACTGGCGTCTTTCTTATATTTTCTCCATCGCTGTTGTAATCATAGTCATCTTCCTCTTCGAGCGAAGCGATAAAGTCATCGAAGGTCATATTATTGTCGCTAAGCCATGAGGAGAAGCTGCTATAAATCTGCCAGCCAATCAAAGCGATGATGGCTAAAACTAATAATGGTTTCAGTGCCTTGAGTGGATTATCTGGCTCAGGCATCTGTGGTGCGGTTGGGTAATTATTAATCATTGGATTCATTAATATAATTTTAGCATAAGAAAAAAGAGTCTCGCATGGAGACTCTTTTGAAATCTAGATAGATTATTTGTCGGCCTTTTCTGCCTTCTTTGCGGCTTCCTTTTGTGCCTTTGCGACCTTGTTGCCGAGTTGGCTCTTGAGAGCTGCTGCCTTCTTGGCGCGGGCCTTGAAGCGGTCAACGCGACCTTCGGTATCGATAATTTTTTCTTCGCCAGTGAAGAATGGGTGAGAAGCGCTAGAAATCTGCATCTTTACGAGTGGGTACTCGTTTCCATCCGTCCACTTGATGGTTTCGTCCGACTTTGCAGTAGAGCGGGTCAAAAAGGAAAACTTAGCCTGCTCATCGGCGAACACTACAAAGCGGTAGTCTTTAGGTTGGATTGATGTTTTCATAATTACAGCCAATTATATCAGATAAAACACTAAAAGTAAAGTGAGCACATGTGTTAAAATTAGTTTAAGTAAATAAGGATAAGCATGAACCCTGAAGATAGTATGCCAAATGCGGCCTCGGAGACTGAAGAGCAAACTGCAGCCGTCGAGAAACAGATGGGCGCCGAACAGGCTGCCGCCGAAGCTGCTACGCCAGAACCAGAGGTGGACAACTCGATTCTAGCCGAAACGCCAATTCAACCAGTCGTGGTTAATGAACCAAAATCTCTTTCCGAAGTTGCTGCTGGGCCAGCACAGGCCGACCCTACTGTACTCAAGACCGTAGAATCGCCACTAGTAGAAGATACGAAGCCAGCAGAAAAGCTAAAAACCAAAAACAAAACGCCGATTTTTATCGCAATCGCCTTGATTGTCTTGGTACTCGTCGGCCTAGGTGTTTGGGCTCTTGCTTCATTTCTTGGTAAAGATAATGGCGGTGCCGTGGCGAATCCAGAGCGTACGGCTTTCTTCCTCGAAAATCAGAAAGGCGACGGAACTTTCGCCTTGTTCGATGATACTGGCGCAAAACTAACAGATTTCATCTATTCCGATAAATATTCCTTTAATGACGCCGGTTATGCGATTGTCCGTGAGAATAATAAAGGTGTTGCTATCCTTGCAAACAATGGCAAGCTATCTGTACCTTATGATAAATATACCGATATCACTCCAGCCGGCGTATTTTATGTCGCTATAGATGGCAGTGGCGAGAAGACGCTTATTAAGGGTAGCGGCGAGAAGGTAGAGGATGTTACGGATTGCTACACTGTAAATGGACTTGTGGTTGCCGTTTTCGATAGTGAAACCACCCTATATACAATCAAGGGCGAACGGCTCGGTGAGCTCAATAAAAACGATAATCCAAGAGATAAGAAAGCCAGTAGTGGCGTCATCGCTATTAATGCCGACGATCATCTGTATATTATCGATACTTCTACGGGCGATATCAAACTAAAACTCGAACAAAAAGAAGCTTATGATATCTACTCCGCCAACAGGGCTCTCACGACTTTCTCGCTAAAAAACACCCGTACAGGGAAGTATGACATGACCATCATTAACGGCAAATTCGTAAAGTGGGATACTAGCAACAAACATTTACCTTTCGTTTACAGTGATGGAGACTTCGTCTACTATGACGAATATGGGACGGATAACCGCTGGATTATGGGGTCCGATGGCAAAAAAATACAGGCGAATCACATAAGAGGCCGCATTGTTTACTTCGACTCAGAGCATTACGCCTATATTACGTACGATAGCAAGACTTTGCATGTATTCGTAGAGGGCAAGGAGACGACCGTGGATAATGTTTATAAAGTCGAAGCTCGTGATGGCAAGTATCTCGTAGTGTACGATAGTGCACCGCCAGAAATTTACGACAAAAATTTCAAATTCTCTCGCAAGTTCCCGAAGAATTCTTATAGCATTTATGGCCCAGATCAGAATGGCAACTATCTCCTTGATAAGAGCGCAATCGTGAATGAAAAGAATGAGATAATTGAGCTTCCAAAGGACGTCGGATATCCTACTATCACGCTTCTGGATAGTGGCGATTACCTTATCGAGAATTATAAAAAGCAGATGGGTATCATTGATGCTAAAGGGAAAGAAAAACTCGAGTTTGGTAAATACTCCGAGATAAAGTTTGAAAATGGCGCCATTACTGCCAAAAATAATGACGGCAAATTCGTCCTCTTTAATAAAGATTACGGCATCGTCTTGAATGATCGCGACACGATCAATATCAAAGACGGGTACGTCGAGGCCACCAAAGACGACAAGCTTGAATATTACACTTATTCTGGCCAACTAATCTACGAAGGCTAGAGCCAACAAAAATCTCCTCCCGCGACGGAGGAGATTTTTTTAATCTCTTTTATACAACTTTCTGGTTATGTCTTCGAGCTCCTGAGTACCGTTCTCGAGCTGGTAATAGTGCCGCACGTAAAACAGGGTAGTAACAAGAAAGATTAGAGTTACGGCGCCAACACCGCCGATGATATAATTCGCTGCCTCAGACTTTGGCAAAAATATCGCTAGTGCCAAGAATAGGACGAAAAAAATCATCAAGAACAGCGCAAAGAACATCGTCACGATTAGATGTATGAAGCGTTCGTGCTGGAACTGCTGCGTCATAGTTTTGTGATAATCGATCAATTCTGCGTTTGGATGTTTTGACTCTTTTTTGATGTATTCAATGTAATTGCGAAGTTTCTTATCCATAAGCATATTGTATCATCCGGGGCATGAAAAAGCCCGACCTTGCGGCCGGGCTGTGCTTAAAAACCTCCTCTTGCTCAGTTGATGGGCTTATCGACAGCAGGCTTGCTGGGTGCGGCGGGCTTATCGGGTTCAGGCTTACGCCTCTCGTGGCAGTTCTTAACTGCGGTTTCGAGCTTTTCGATGAGCCTGATGTTGTCCTTAATTAATTCGCGGACTTCCACGATGTTAGCCTTGATAGTCCAGTACTGCGCTTTCTTGCGATAGCGGTCCTCGGAGAACCATCTCGCTGCGCGGACAATCTTGCGCTGTTCAGCCTTCTGGACGTAAAGATTATCGAGTTCATCCTCGAGTTCGCCCTGATAAAGCAGTGTCTTGCCGAGCGCCTCAAGCAGCTCGGGGTAGGTTTTCTTGCCTTTCTTTTCTACGGTCTCAGCCATTGATAAAACACCTCCTTGTGTTTCCCCCACCGGAATCGGTGGCTGAAAAAGACTTACTCACACCTGGATATTTTGCGAGTACATAATATATTATAGCACACTTTGTCGAAAAAATCAAGATTCGGCTTATGTTTTGGAAAAGTCTTACAGATAGAATGTTGTAAAATATACATAAACGCTAGATATAGCGTAAAAATAGTATTGACGACACTATATATAGTGCTTATAATTATTTTCAGAACGCAACAATAATACGTAAAAACAATTAGAAAAGAGGGAAAAAGTCATGAAAAACATCATTTATTTTGACGCCAGCGACGCACAGAAGTTCGACTTCGATCGCTTCAAAAAATCCATCAATTCTTACGCAAAGATCTCTGACGACGAAATCAAGGCTGCGCTAAAAGATCTAGACAATTACGAAAATCTCCACGTTAGCCGCCTTGTTGAGACTGGTGCCGCTCTAATCGCCAAAAACAGCGATATTGAGACTGCTCAGAAATACATAGACAATTACGAGAAATACTTCGGTAGCAAGTTTGAGCGTCTTCGCCGTATCACCGGTTATCTCGTTGGTACGCTCGACCGTTGGAATGATGGTAAAAAGGCCGAAGAAAAGGCTCGCGTAAAGCATTCCGTCAACTCTAGCATCGATGATGCAACCCGCGCAGCTCGCCTCGAGCAGCAGGCTGTTGCCCACAATATTGCCTACGCCTGCGCTTAAGGCTTTACGCAATCTGTTTTAATCTTAAACCACCGCTAGTCACAACGGTGGTTTAATGGTAGAATGTAGTCATGTTAGATATTAATTATATCCGTGCGAATCGCCAGAAGGTCGAGGATGCAATTCATAACAAGGCTTATGAGATTGACCTCGATGAAATCCTAAAACTTGATGACGAGCGCAAGAGTCTATCGCAGAAAATCGACACTTTGCGCCAAGAACGCAATCAAATCTCTGCACAGATGAAAAACGGAAAGCCGGACAAGGCCTTGATTGAGCGCGGCAAAGAACTCAAAAAAGAACTATCCGATCTCGAGTCTAAATTATCCGAAATTGAGCCAGAATATCTCGCAAAGCTCAAGCTCGTCCCGAACGTCCCAGAAGATGATGTTCCGGTTGGCCTCTCCGAAGACGACAACGAAGTCGCCGAGGTTATTGGTGAGCCTACCAAGTTTGACTTCGAGCCGAAGAATCACTACGAAATCGGCCAGGCTCGCGGCTGGATTGATAAGGAACGCGCCGCTAAGGTTACTGGCGCACGCTTTGCCTATATCAAGGGTGATATGGTCAAGCTCCAGATGGCAATAGTAAATTTTGTCATGAACAGCCTCTCCGACGAAGGCGTTATTAAAGAAATTATCGAAAAGAATCATCTTGATGGCCTATCTACCAAGCCATTCACGCTTGTCTTACCACCATTGATGCTCCGCACCGAAATGTACGACGCAATGGATCGCCTCGAGCCACGCGAAGATCGCTACAAGATTGAGGGCGAAGAGCTCTGGCTTCAGGGTTCCGCTGAGCACGTGCTTGGTTCCATGCATCAGGGCGAGATTTTCCAAGAGTCCGAACTTCCAGCTCGCTATCTAGGCTATGCAACCTCCTTCCGTCAAGAAGCCGGTACTTACGGCAAAGATATGGAAGGTATCATCCGTATGCACCAATTCGACAAGCTCGAAATGGAGAGCTTCTCTACAAAAGAGACCAGCCGCAAAGAGCACGAACTCTTTGTCGCAATTCAGCGCTGGCTCATTGAACAACTTCGTCTTCCATATCGCGTAATTCGTAAATGCACTTTCGATATCGGCAAACCAGATGCGCGCGGTATTGATATGGAAGTTTGGCTTCCAGGCCAAAACAAATACCGTGAGACGCATACTGCGGACTACATGACAGATTATCAGTCGCGTCGTCTCAATACTCGCGTCCGCCGCGAGGATGGCGAGGTAGAACTCGTTCATACCAACGACGCTACCGCATTTGCACTAGGTCGCATTATGATTGCAGTTATCGAAAATTACCAAAACGAGGATATGACGATTCGTATCCCTGAAGTTTTGCGCAAATATATGGATGGAAAGGAGACCATATAAAATGATTGAAAATATTGACATTAGCGGCTCTAATTACAAGGTCGAAGAAAGCTTCCAAAAGTACGTCCAGAAACGTATCGGCAAGCTCGATCGCTATCTTCCACGCCAGAACCGCAAGGATCTCGTTGCAAAGGTAGTCGTTACTCAGGTTGACCGCGCACATGGCAACAAGTACGAAATTTCCGCAACCCTCGACATTCCTGGCGGCAAGGTCCTCAACGCAAAGGAAGAATGCTCCAACACTTTCGCTGGTGTAGATATTCTCGAAGCAAAGCTTATGGGTCAGATTCGTCGTTTCAAAACTGAGAAAACTAACTACGACAAGAAAGGATTTCTCAAGCGCTTTTTGAAGAAATAAGCCGCGTGATATACTAGAACAATGAAAGAGAAGAGGTCAGATAAAAAACAGAGGGTGGCTGAAAAACCAAAACATGTCGAAAAAAAGGCTAAAAAAGCTCCAAAGGAGAAAAAGCCTACTGATAAACTTGCCGATAAATCCGGCCTAACCATTTTCTTGCAACACATCTTTGGCGATGCTCAAAAGAAAACTCTTCGCCGTCTCCAGAAGCGCGTCGACGAGATCAATAAGCTCGCACCAAAGTATTCCGAAATGAGCAAAAAAGAGCTTCAGGAACAGACCGAAGTTCTCAAGAAAAAACTTGCCAAGGCTCAGAAAAAGGTAGAGGCTGCAAATGCTATTGCCAAAGTAAAGGCCGAAAGAGACAAGAAAAAGTCCAACAAAGACGACAAGAAAAAAGAAAACAAGACAGAGAAGAAACAGGCCAAGGTCGCCGAGGCAAACAAAGCGCTTGACCAGATTCTTCCAGACGCATTCGCCCTCGTACGCGAGGCTAGCGATCGCGTTCTAAAACTTCGCCCATTCGACGTACAGCTCATTGGTGGCATAGTCCTTCATGAAGGCAACGTCGCCGAGATGAAGACTGGTGAAGGTAAAACTCTTGTCGCAACTCTTCCTGTATATCTTAATGCTCTTACTGGCCGCGGCGTTCATGTCGTTACCGTAAACGATTACCTCGCACAGCGCGACGCCGGCTGGATGGGTGAACTCTATGATTTCCTCGGTCTTACCGTAGGTGTCATTATTAACGAAGCTAGCTTCATGTATGATCGTGACTATATTAATGAAGATCACGACGACGAGCGCATGCGCCATCTCAAGCCATGCACCCGCAAGGAAGCTTACGCTTGCGATGTTACCTATGGTACGAACAACGAGTTTGGCTTCGATTATCTCCGCGACAACATGGTCAAGGATGCCCAATATCTCCGCCAGCGCGAACTAAACTTCGCCATCGTAGATGAGGTAGACTCCATCCTTATTGATGAAGCTCGTACCCCATTGATTATTTCCGCTCCAGCTGGTGACAACCCAGAGAGCTACTATCAGTTCGCAAAGGTCTGTGCTCAGCTCGGCGACCAAGATTACATCATCGACGAAAAACGCCGCACTGTCACTTTGACCGACGAAGGTGTCGATAAGGTTCAGAAGATTCTTGGCGTTGATACGCTATATTCTACTGATAATACCCGTATTGTTTACCACCTCGAGCAGGCCCTTCGTGCACAGACTCTCTTCCATCGCGATAAAGATTACGTCGTAACCAAATCTGGCGAAGTTCTCATTGTCGACGAACACACTGGCCGTCTCATGCAGGGTCGCCGCTATAACGAAGGTCTCCATCAGGCTATCGAGGCAAAGGAAGGCGTACTTGTTCGCGAAGAGTCTATGACCCTCGCCACGATTTCCTTCCAGAACTTCTTCCGCCTCTACAACAAGCTCTCCGGTATGACCGGTACCGCCTTCACTGAAGCAGAAGAATTCCAGCAGATTTACGCTTTGGATGTTATTCAAATTCCACCGAACAAACCTATTATTCGTGTCGATAAAGACGACCTCATTTATCGTACGGAAGCTGCAAAACTCAAAGCTATCGCTGCCGAAGTTAAGAAATATCATGAGCGTGGTCAGCCAGTTCTCGTTGGTTCCGATTCTATCGCAAACAACGAACGCATCGCTGCTTACCTCGAGAAAGAAGGTATTCCATTCGAGCTATTGAACGCAAAGAACAACGAGCGTGAGGCTGCAATTATTGCCAAAGCTGGTGAAAAAGGTGCTGTCACGCTAGCTACAAACATGGCTGGTCGTGGTACCGATATTAAGCTTGCTAAGGGTGTCGCAGAACTCGGTGGTCTCGTCGTTATTGGCACTGCTCGTCATGATTCCCGCCGCGTCGATAACCAGCTCCGTGGTCGTGGTGGCCGCCAGGGCGATCCTGGTACTACCCAGTTCTTCGTATCTTGCGAAGATGACCTCATGCGCATCTTCCAGGGTGACCGCATTGGTATGCTCATGAAGCGCCTCGGTATTGACGACGATATGCCAATTCGCAACAAGTCCGTTTCTAAGACTCTCGAGCAGGCTCAGAAGCGCATCGAAGGCTTCAACTTCGATTCCCGCAAGAACGTTGTTCAGTACGATAACGTTATTAACCGCCACCGCAAAGTTGTCTATACGATGCGTCGCAAGATTCTCGATGGCGACAACATTCGCCCAGAGATTTCTCGTCTCTACAAGGAAGAAATTGCCGAGCTCGTACAGTTCAGCTCCCGCGTAAACAAGAAATTTGTCGAAAACTTCAAGCGCGTATTTGACCTAGACGAGGATCTAATTGAATCCATTGGCCTCATGCGCAAAGAGAAGGATCGCTACAAGCTCGCTCTCGCAGCCGTAGAAGAACTCTATAACGACAAAGAGCTAGAATTCGGCGAAGACACCATGCGCAAGATTGAGCGTGAAGTTTACCTCAACGTTCTCGATACGCTCTGGATGCAACACCTTGAAAACATGCAGCATCTCCGCGAAGGTATCCACTGGCGCAGTGTTGGTCAGCGCGATCCACTCGTAGAATATCGCTCCGAATCCCAGAAACTCTTTGATGGCCTCCAGCGCACACTTCGCGAGGAAGTCATGCATATCTTGCTTAACCTCAAGCAGCAAGATGTTGCTGAAGTTTCCGACGAAAAGTATGATACCGAGCTTACCAAGATGGCAGAATCTGCTACCCAGAAGGGTGTGAACGAGATTTCTGCTGGCGAGAAGAACCTCGACAATGAATTCTCTAAAGATGAGCATGGTATCACTAAGGATACTCCAAAGAGTCCTGTTGCTCAGCGTACTGGCGGTAAGAATACCAATAAGAATGCTAAGCGCAACGAAGCTCGCAAGAACAAGAAAAAAGCGCGTCAAAATAAGAAAAAAGGACGCCGCTAGAATCTAGCTAATCAAGAACGCGACCACCCCGGTCGCGTTCTAAGACATTATTTATGAAACATTCAATCGAAGAAATCCATCTCAAAAGTGGCGCTCGTGGCCTATTGATCGATGCGCCAAGTGCTGGCGTTATGAATATCAAGATTGTTTTTCGTGCCGGCAACAAATTCGTCCGCAAGCCAGAAATTTACGAAGTCGCTCATCTTATGGAGCACATGGCCTTCGGTAAAAATGCCGAATACAAAGACGAGCAGGCCTACGAGTCTGAATTCACTAAGAATGGCGCCTATCACAACGCTTGGACTTCTGATTGTTTTATCGCATACGAAGCAGAATGTGCAGATTTTGAATGGCAGCGCATCCTCGAACTGCAAGAACTCGCCGTTGCAAAACCTATCTTCAACGAAGAAGAACTCAACGCCGAGAAGGGCAACGTTCGCTCCGAGCTTACTGGCTATCAGAACGATTATGCAAGGTTAATCTGGCCAAAGCTCCAACAAGAGCTTGGCGAAGAAGTCCTTACCTATGGCGAACGTCTCAAAACCATCAACAACATCGAGCTGAAAGATGTCCGTAATCACCATCGCCGCACCCATACTGCCGCAAATATGCAGTTTATCATTACCGGCAACCTACGCGGTCGCAAGCGCAAAATCATCGATATGCTCGAAAAATGGGACCTAAAACCAGGTGAAAAGTTCGAAATTCCAATGAGTGCTTTTGCTGGCACCAGTCCAGTTTTAATCCGCCGCAAAGACGCTGCCAATATGAGCTTCGGTTTCTCATTTATTATCCCGCGTGCCCTCAGTCCAAAAGAGCAATATGCCATGAGCTGTCTTAACCATATTTTGAACGGCACCATGAGTAGCAAAATCTTTGGCGCAGCGCGCAAGCGCGGTATTGTTTATGGTATGGGCTCCAATACTGACAGCGACAAATGGAGCAGTACTTGGGATTTCGACGGCGAGGTAAACTCCGAAAACGCCGCCGAACTCTTCGACCTCATTGCAGTAGAGCTATCCAAAGTTATCAACGGCGATATTAGCGAAGCCGACATCAATGCGGCAAAGACTTATGCGCTCGGTCGCCATCAGATGCTCGCGCAAACTGCCGACCAGATCAGCACTTATTATATGCGCGACTACATTACTACTGGTACCTATGAGCCTCTCACCGAGGCACCAAAGATGATTGACGCGATCGATAAGAGTACAATCGTCATCCTCGCTCGCGAATTCATGCAGTCTGGCATTTCTGGCCTTGCGGCAGTAAGCAACATGAATAAATCGCTATTAGATGAGCTTTGGGCTCGCGTTTTGGGTGCAATCTAGTTTCTGATATAATTATCTTTAATGGAAAATAAGGACGTAAAAATCGTCGCTATTGTTGGTATGTGCGGTAGCGGCAAGTCAACAGCAATCGAATATCTTACCGAACGTGGCATCCCGAAGGTTTACTTCGGCGGCGTCATTTTGAATGCTATCAAAGAAGCTGGCGAGGAAATCACGCCAGAAAACGAAAAGAAGTTCCGCGAAGGTCTCCGCGAAAAAGAGGGCAAGGACTTTGTCGTCAAACGCGTTATCGAGAGTACGAAGAAACTTATCGAGGCCGGACAGAAGCGTATTGTGCTCGATGGCCTCTATAGCTGGACGGAATACAAGATTTTGCGCCAAGAATTCCCAACCGAGATGACGGTTGTCGCAATTGTAGTGCCAAAAGCTCTTCGTCGCAAACGCGTTGCAACTCGTCCAGAGCGTCCATTTACTGCGCAGGAAGTTGCCGAGCGTGACCGTAGCGAGATTGAAAACCTCGAAAAAGGTGGCCCAATCGCAATCGCAGATTATTATATCGACAACTCTGGCACTATCCCTGAATTCCACGAAAAATTCGGCAGCCTCATGAAGGAAATTGGCTTTATTAATTAGATGAAAGATTTGCAGATACCTAGCCGCGAGGCGGAGATTATTGTGTCCGAGCTCGCTAAGACTCTTGATGTCCCTGGCGACGTCGTAGAATTCGGTTGCTATGCGGGCGATACATCAGTTGTGCTTGCCGCCGAACTCAAAGAGGCGCCGGACAAATGGCTATATCTATACGATTCATTTGAAGGACTCCCAGAGAAGACTGCGGCAGATAACTCTCCGCAGGGTTGGCGCTTCCAGGCGGGCGAACTCAAAGTTTCTCCAGACACTGTCGCGCACAAGTTCAAGAAACTCAGCCTTCCGGACCCAGTAATCGTAAAAGGCTGGTTTAACGAGCTAACCGATGACGATTTGCCGTCCCAAATTTCTTTCGCGCTTTTTGATGGCGATTTTTATGAATCCATCAAAACTAGTTTTGAGAAGACTGTTCCGCGCCTCAGTCAGGGCGGCATCATTGTGGTTCACGATTATCGCAACGCGGCGCTTCCTGGTAGCGCAAAAGCCGTTAATGAATTCGTTGATGCTCACAAGGATGAATACGAATTTCGCCTTGCCGCGAGCCTCGCAATTCTAGCAAAAAAGTAATCTAATCACAAGAATTACAGCAAGATGTGCCGGATAGAAAATATATCCGGCATATTTTGGTAGGCGCTTGCCTTTCTTGCCGTCGTATAGCGCGAGTGGTACGATGGCCGCAATCGCGAATAGCTGAATTGGCCAGCCATGAAGCATGAACATCAAAACATTCGTAAGAATTAGCGTCGCCGCAAGACCGCTGCAGAAGGCAATCTTGTGATCTTTTAGAAATCTTAGGGTCAAATAAAAACCCAACGCCATCGCCGGAACCACCCAGCCATAGTCGAGGTGGGCTGCTTCGGATAATCCGCAAAGCACAGGGATCAAGAAAATAAGTAGTTTGCCTTTCTCTGCGCAGAGCAGAACCAAAAAAGTCACCATGAAATTGAACAGAATATTATATCCCGGCACAAAGCCCGCATGTCTATCGAGAAAATATAATACTACCTGCGTCACGACGGCAGTTATGGCGATCCTGGCAAAATATTTCAGACGGGAAGAGCTATGGATGAAACCTTGCGCTAATCCAAAAACAAATATCGGCATCGCAAGGCGTCCAATCAGGCGCATTGGCCAAAAATCACCGCAAAGATAAGCGCCAACGTGGTCAATAAGCATACAGACCATCGCAATAATTTGCAAAACGATTGAACTAAACATTACTATCTATATCTTAGCATGACCAATAATGTTAAAATAACCTTAAATGAAAAACACACGCAGAGCTATTCTACTTATAATCAAAGCGGCACTACTTCTTTTTGCGGGCGCCGTCGGTGTCAAATGTATTCTCGATCCAGATTATTCTAAGTATGGCGGCTTGATTGCCGGACTACTTTTGCCATTTGGTCCAGAAGTAATCTGCAAAATTTTTAAATGTAAGTTTTCCTTCCGCATCGAGTTAATCTATTATATTTTCGTTTTCGTTGCACTCGATATGGGTATCTGTATGGATCTTTACAAGACCGTCCCGTATTTTGATAAAACCGTTCATCTCTGTTCTGGTGTTCTTTCTGCCTTGGTTGGGCATTATATGATGGTCTACTTTAAGGCAAATAAAACCCCGAACATCTTCAAAGCCTTCTTTATTATGTTCTGCTCTATCTCAATCGCCGTCGCTTGGGAATTCTTTGAGTTCGCCTGCGATAAATTCCTTGGCCAGAGCATGCAGCAATTGGTTTCGGTTGGCGTAGATGATACGATGTACGATCTTTTGATGGCCACAATTGGCTCCGGAATTGGCGGTTATTTGCTCACAATTCCGCACTTTGTGGAATATCTCGAAGAAGACTAAAAAAGTCCAAAAATCTTATTTTTACCCCTGTTTAGCAGACTTGACGGGCGAGTGCTAATGCGCTACAATTTATTTAGATTAGCACTCGGAGGGTGCGAGTGCTAGAACATAAAATCGTATTTAATCAAGGAGAGTAAAAATAAATGGGTAAAATCATTGGTATTGACCTTGGTACAACGAACTCTGCGTTCGCATACATGGTCGCTGGCAAACCAGAAGTAATTACAAACAGCGAGGGCGACCGCACGACACCGTCGGTCGTAGCTATTACGAAGAAGGGCGACCGCCTAGTCGGTAAAGTAGCACAGCGTCAGCGCGTCACTAACCCAGAAAACACCATTTATGGCATCAAGCGTCTTATTGGTCGTAAGTATGAAGATAAGGAAGTTCAGGACGACCGCGATATCTTGCCATACAAGATCGTAAAGAAGGGTGAAGGCGTAGCAGTAGAGATGGGTGGCAAAGAATACACCCCAGAAGAAGTTTCCGCTATGGTTCTTTCCAAGATCAAGGCAGACGCCGAAGCTTACCTTGGCGAGAAAGTTACCGAAGCTATCATTACCGTCCCTGCCTACTTTGATGACTCTCAGCGCCAGGCAACTAAGGATGCTGGTAAAATTGCCGGCCTCGAAGTTCGCCGTATTATTCCAGAACCAACCGCAGCCGCTTTGGCCTATGGTCTAGAAAAGAATGAAGATCAAAAGATCGTCGTATTCGACCTTGGTGGTGGTACATTCGATGTTTCCGTCCTCGAGCTCGGTGATGGCGTCTTTGAAGTAAAAGCAACCAACGGTGATACTCACCTTGGTGGTGAAGACTTCGATAACAAGATTGTCGATTACATCCTCGAAGAATTCGAAAAAGACAACCATATTGATCTTCGCAAAGATCCTGCTGCTATGCAGCGCATTAAGGATGAAGCAGAGAAGGCAAAGAAGGAACTTAGCTCCGCTACGGAAGTAGAAATCAACCTTCCATATATTACTGCTGACGCTGATGGTCCTAAGCACCTCGAGCTTACCCTTACCCGCGCAAAGCTTGAAGAGCTCGTATCTCCACTTCTCGATCGCCTCGATGGCCCAGTCAAGAAAGCTCTCGACGATGCAGGCCTCAAGACTTCCGATATCGCTGATGTTGTTATGGTCGGTGGTATGACTCGTATGCCAGCCGTCGTTGAACGCGTAAAGAAACTCTTCGGTAAAGACCCAATGCAGGGCGTAAACCCAGACGAGGTCGTAGCAGTCGGTGCAGCAATCCAGGGCGGTGTTCTTGCTGGTGATGTAAAGGATGTTCTCCTTCTTGATGTCACTCCACTTACCCTCGGTATCGAAACCATGGGCGGTGTACGTACTCCACTTATCGATCGCAACACAACTATTCCAACCAGCCGCTCCGAAATATTCAGTACCGCAAGCGATAACCAGCCACAGGTAGAAATTCACGTCCTCCAGGGCGAGCGCGAATTTGCAAAGGACAACAAATCTCTCGGTAGCTTCATTCTCGATGGTATCGCTCCAGCTCCACGTGGTATTCCACAAATCGAAGTTACCTTCAACCTCGATGCTAACGGTATCTTGAACGTTACCGCAAAGGATAAGGGTACTGGCAAAGAGCAGAGTATTACAATTCAGAACTCTGGCAACATGAGCAAGGCAGATATCGAAAAAGCTCAGCGCGACGCAGAAGCTCACGCCGAAGAAGATAAGAAGAAAAAGGAAGCTGTCGAGGCAAAGAACCATCTCGAAAACGCTATTTATCAGGCCGAAAGAATGCCAGATGAATACAAAGACAAGATTTCCGACGAAGACAAAGAAGCTATCAAGGCTGCAGTCAAAGACGCCAAGGAATCTCTCGAGAAAGATGCCGACGACAAGGAAAAGCTCGAAGAGGCCGCAAAGAAGCTCAACGATGCAATCATGCCAATCGGCGCAAAGATGTATCAGCAAGCTTCCGCCGATGCTAAGGCTGACGGTGCTAAGTCCGACGACAAGAAGGATGATGACGGTTCCGTCGAAGGCGAAGTTGTAGATGAATAATCTCAGCTAGCAAAAGACCCCCGATATGGGGGTCTTTTTTTTGTGTTGTATAATAAAGCTTATGAATACCTTAGAAATTATTTTAATCGCCGCTGTGATTATTTCGATGCTTGTCATGGTTGTATTAATGATGCGCATGAGTAACAATCTTTCGCGCTCTATCGACGATAAAATCGATCGCGAAAACAAACGCACGCAGGACAAAATCGACCAAATGAACGAGGCGGTCAATCGCAAAATCGACCTCAACAACTCGCGCGTTCAGGAATCCATTTCCAATCAGCTTACCGAATCTGGCCGTCAGATGCGCGATAGCAAAAAGGCCATCGCGGAAATATCCGCACGCCTCGCTACTATTACAGAAACCAACAAACATGTCGAATCCGTCGCCGACGAGCTAAAGACTCTCCAGGCCGTACTTCAGAATCCAAAACAGCGCGGCGTCTTTGGCGAATACTATCTCGACACGGTGCTCGGCAATGTTTTGCCAGTTGGTTCGTATGATCTTCAGTATAAGTTCAAGGATGGCGAAATCGTCGACGCAATCGTCTATCTAGATAAAGGCAAAATTCTACCAATCGACTCTAAATTCTCGCTCGAAAACTACAACCGCATGGTCGCCGCGAAAGACAAGGCTACGCGTGAGCTCTACGCCAAAAAAGTACGCGATGACCTAAAAGGCCGCATTGATGAAACTTCGAAATATATTCGTCCAGGCGAAAATACCATGGAATTTGCCTTCATGTTCATCCCATCCGAAAGCCTATATTACGATTTACTCATCAACAAAGTCGGCACCACCGCCAGCGAACGCGACCTTATTGAATATGCCTATCGCGACAAAAAGGTTATCGTAACTAGCCCGACGAGTTTTATGGCATACCTTCAGACTATTCTTCAGGGCCTGCGCAGTCTCGAAATCGAAAAAGATACTGCCGAAATCCAAGCCCGCGTCGCAAAGCTTGGTACGCATATCAACAACTTCGATACCTATATGAACAAGCTTGGTAGCTCACTTGGTACTACGGTCAGCCATTACAATACTGCATACAAAACCCTCGCTCAAATCGATAAAGATGTTGTAAAAATAACAACAGGCGAAGCAAACATCGAGCCTCAACTCCTAGATAAACCATCAATCGAAGAATAAAAAAATAACCCCTCGCGAGAGGGGGATACTTTTAGAAGAATCGAATCGATGTGAATGGATAAAGTCTTGTTGAGACTGGACCAACAATGCGGCAATATGGAACCGTACCAAGGCCATTGCGGGAATCGTAGGAATTCTGACCTTCGCGGTTATCGCCAGAAACAAAGATTTCGCCTTCTGGGACAATCGTATTAATGCTGCCAGAAACATTTTCCTTAGGGCCATCATTGGAAGACTTTCGGGTTTCTTGGTCTGGTTCAAAGCCTTCTGGATGTTCTTCGTTATAGACAGTGAGCTTTCCGTCGGCAACGACTACGCGCTCGCCCGGGAAAGCAATTACGCGCTTAATAATGTATTGGTCTTTTACGTCAATCATCGGATCGCAGTTGGTCAGGGAAGTATTGCCGCCATTAGCGAAGACGACAATTTGTCCGCGTTTTGGCACATACTCTTCTTCCTTAAAGTGCGCAATGGAAACAGGAATACGATTTACAATTACGCGATCGCCGGATTGTAGGGTATTTTCCATGCTGCCACCAATTACGCTATAACTACGAAAAATAAAACTATTTAGTATAAAAGTTCCTAGTGCCACTGCGCCAACGAATGTCAAAAAACTAATAATGTCTTTCAACGCAGGGTATTTCTGAGCAAAAGTTGGTTTCTGTTCCATTACCTTATTTTAACATAAGTGGCGAGATCTTGGGCGCCGTGGTAAAATAAAAGGAGCTATGGCAGATTATATTATGCTACGCAAGGGGCGCAACGCACTCAGTAGTGTCGTTCACGCCTGTCTAAATGTCGCGCTGGCAATTCTTTGTACTGCGCTCACAGTTATCAGTGGTAACTGGATTTTTGGCGTACTATTGGTCCTGCTTTCAAAATGGCGCGTTGTGGCAGTTCGCCCACGCTATTGGATTTTAAACATCAAGTCCAACCTCGTTGATTTTGTTGTTGGTATCAGCATTGTTATGTTGGTATACATGGCTGGCACCGATGGCTTAAATGCTTGGCATATTATTTTGACAATTATCTATATCATCTGGCTTGGCGGTATCAAGCCTCGCAGTGAAACTATTGCAACGGAAATCCAGGCGCTCTTCGCTGTGTTCTTTGGTACTTTCGCAACCGCACTTGTCACGTCCGAACTCAATTCCGTCTTTGGCGTTGTAGTTTGTTTCTTGATTGGCTACGGCGCCTGCCGTCACGTTTTGATGCAGGGCGAAGAGCATGATTATACTCTCACAACTTTTATCTTTGGTATTATGCTTGCAGAGCTGTATTGGATTTTCTATCACTGGTCAATCGTCTATACTATTGGTGCCCTTGGCGCGACTGTTATTGTGCCGCAGCTACCAATTGCCGCCACTACAATGTTCTTCGTATTAGCGCGCGGCTACAAATCCGCAGTCCGTCACGACGGCAAAATCCGCGTCGAAGACATTGCGGCACCAATCATTTTTTCAGCTTTGCTTATGGTTGTAATGGTATTCTTCTTCTCGGGAGCAAATTTCAACATCTAGATTATTAGGAAAGGAGGATTAATGGAGAGTGGGAATTCGACGAGTACAAATAATGAACAGCATGAGGATTGGCGTAATTATACGGCGCCCGTAAAGACGCAGCCGGAGCCAAAGCCAAAAACTGGCGAAAAAGGCCATGGTGGCTTAATTGTTGGTATGGTGTTCGCTATTTTGCTTGGCGGTACCGGTCTCGTACTGGGCGCTCTTGCATTTGTTAATACACTCATTGCCAGTCAACAGCCGGACGTTGTAAGTGTTGATGGCTATTACGCGGGCAATTCTGTAGAGTTCGAAGAAACATCGATTGCGGGCATCGTTAGTAAAGTCACGCCAGCGGTTGTTTCGATTATTTCGTCAACTTATTCAACTAGCTACTGGGGGTATAGTCAGGAAAGTCAGGCCGCCGGTACTGGCATGATTGTGACGGAAGATGGTTATGTGCTTACTAATAAGCACGTCATCGATGGCGCAAGAGATGTAAAAATCATCACGGATAGTGGCGACACTTATGACGACGTTACGATTGTTGGAACCGATCCATTAAACGACGTTGCATATCTAAAAATCAATAAAGCAGAGAATTTGCCAACCATCGCGCTTGGCGATTCCAAAACTATCGCAGTTGGTCAGCCCGTTCTAGCCATCGGTAATGCGCTCGGCGCTTATCAAAACTCTGTTACTCAGGGCATTGTTGGCGGTACGGGTCGCAGTGTTGATGCGGGCGATTCTAATGGTAATAATATTGAGCACCTAACTGACATGATTCAGACCGATGCCGCAATTAACCCGGGCAACTCCGGTGGTCCACTCGTTAATGCTGCCGGTGAGGTCATCGGTATCAATACAGCCGTATCTTCGGATGCAAATGGTATTGGTTTTGCAATTCCGATTTCCGCAACCAAAGGCATGTTAAATAGTATTATTCAAAACCACAAGGCAGAGCGCGCCTATCTCGGTCTCACTTATCTCACAATTACTGCGGACGTCGCAAAGGCATATGATCTTCCAGTAAATCAAGGTGCATATATTAGCACCGAAGACGGTCGTCAAAGCGCCATCGCTGCAGGTGGTCCAGCCGACAAAGCGGGCATCAAAAATGGCGATATTATTACAAAGGTTGGCAAGATTGAAGTAGGCCGCGCCGGTTCCATCTCGACCTTAGTTGGCGAATACAAAGCGGGCGATACGATTCAGCTGACCGTGTTGCGCAATGGCAAAGAACAAGTAATTAACGTCACGCTTGGCGCCTATCAAGGATAAAAACTCATAAAGACATGGAAAAGCCGCGGCGTTTGCCGCGGCTGTTTGTGTGGGTGTTTTAAAGATAATCATAGTCCGAGATGGGACCCCAATCGTCAGGAAAATCCCCACATTTTTCCATGTTCTCGTCGTCGGTGACCGTCGCTATCAGCTCCTTTGCGGAATCGAGGTCACTCTGGAACTTGTCTGAGGCCAGTGAGATCTGGCTAAGCAGCTTGTCACCGCCTTCCGGCGATTGTAGAACGGCATTCAGGAACTCCTCTGAGCTTTCGGTCAGGTCCTTGAGTGTGCCGAACATCCAGTTCGTAAACGACTTCCAACTGTCGTTCTCGCCGTGCATGCGGTCCAGGGCGAAATCCTTTCGTCTCATGCTCTTGCGCATGCCGACGAAGGTGTTCGCCAGGCCAAGCAGTAGCTCGTTCGGGACATCGACCTTGATGCGCTCATCTTCTGGCAGATCCTTTGTATCGTTCTCTAATTTCAAATAATGCGTTAGTCGATTCGTCATCAAATGTCCGTTGCCGGATCTTATGATGACTTCTTCGCTGTGTGCCTCCCTCCCGTTTGCGGGCGGAAAATGCACCGTAATCTTTCTGATATTAGTCTCCATAAACACCTCCAAAAGTGCAAAATATTGGCTTGCCATGGGTTGGCAAACTAACACTCGATAGTATTATAGCACAAAATGCCAAAAAAATCAAGAGTAACCATTAAGGTGTTGTAATCTGGCGGTATTTATGGTAAAATTAGCGAGTAATTAAATTTAATGAATCAGTTCCGCGTGGAGTGGAACGAAGGAGAAGGTAGAAGATGCCTGTTAAAGCAGATATCAAGGAGCTCCTTGCTGCCGGTGCGCATTTTGGTCATAAGACCAGCCGCTGGCACCCAAAGATGGCTCCATACATTCACAGCAAGCGCCAAGGCGCACACATTATTAACCTTGAAAAGACCGTAGAAGCTCTCGATGAAGCTCTTCCAAAGATGACTGAGCTCGCATCCAAGGGCAAAAAAGTTCTTTTCGTCGGTACCAAGAAGCAGCTCAAAGACACCGTCAAGGAAGTTGCTGAATCCGTCGATATGCCATACGTAACCGTCCGTTGGGTTGGTGGTATGCTTACTAACGTCGAAACCGTCAACAAGCAGATCCGCAAGCTCAAAGATCTCGAACGCCGCATGGCTTCCGGTGAACTCGAAAAGCGCTACAGCAAGCTCGAAGTTCAGCGTTTCCAGGAAGAAATTGATGTTCTTAACGAACGCTACGGTGGCATCAAGAATATGACCGAACAGCCAGTTGCAGTTATCGTAACTGACATGATTCAGGACAAGAATGCCGTCAAAGAAGCAAAGACTCTCAATATTCCAGTCTTCGCAATCTGCGATACTAACGTAAACCCATCCGAAGTTGAGTATCCAATCCCAGCTAACGATGATGCTATCAAGAGCGTAAAGCTCATCCTTGACTACTTTGCACAAGCTATCAAGGAAGGCAAAGCAAAAATCGCTAAGTAACATCAAACTAAAACAGGAGTTTTTATAATGGCTACCAAAAAAGCTGAAACTAAAACTACTAAAGAAGTTGCTGGTGAAGCAAAAGCTATCAGCATCGAACTCATTAAGAAACTCAAAGAACTTTCTGGCGTTGGTCTTACCGATGCAAAGAACGCTCTCGTAGAAGCAAAAGGCGATTTCGATAAAGCCCTCGCTGCTATGCGCAAAAAAGGTCTTACCAAGGCCGAAAAGCGCGGCGATCGCGAAACCCGCGAAGGTCTCATCGAAGCTTACGTTCATGATGGTCGCCTCGGCGCTATCGTCGAAGTAAACTGCGAAACTTCTTTCGTAGCAAAGACTGACGAATTCAAAGATCTCGCCCACAAGATTGCAATGCAGGTCGCTTCCATGAACCCACAGTGGGTCACCGAAGACGAAATCCCAGCAGATAAGATGAAAGAAGCTCGCGAAGCTGCAGAGAAGTCCCTCACTGGCAAAGAGCCAGCAGATCGCAAAGAGCAAATTATTGCCTCCAAGATTACCAAGACTTTTGCAGATCGTGTTCTTATGAATCAAACCTACATCTTTGATGACACCAAGACCGTTAGTCAGTTCATCAAGGATACCATTGCAAAGACTGGTGAAAACATCACCGTCAAGCAATTCAAGCGTATCGAACTTGGTGTAACCGAGTAATTCGGATCGCAAAAAGAAGAAGCCCCACGCGAAGTGGGGCTTCTTGTCGAGGGTTTATACGTAGCGGAATCCGCGCACACGCTCTTCGGCGGCGCTCATAATTGCAGCCAGAGCCGACATTGGAATCTTTCGCACTCGGCGATACGGCGTACATTGGTACTGGATATAGGTAAGATATTGCTCTGATTCGCCAAAGCTTTCCCAAACCATCCAGCGGTAGTAGCCGCTATAACCGACACAGCGCACCGTGTCGTCGCCACGAAAGTGCAGCCAAATTTGGTGCTTTCCCGTCCAACTCGCTAGGCCACCATTGTGCCTGTCTACCTGATAGCCATACTCTTCGGCCATCAGACGATCTAGGTCAATCGTACCAACCGAGTCGATGTACTTTGCAGCCTTTTCGGCTGCCTCGTCCACTGTTAGGTAAGCGCCTCTATTCTTCTTCTTGATGAATAGGAGTACTACTCCGACCAGTACGAGTGCGCAAAGCAAAGCGCCAATGATGCGGTATTCGAATCCAACCATGATTCTCCCTTTCTCTAAGGAACCGTATAACAATACCATTATTAATTATAGCATAAAAGGTTTAAAAAGTCAAAAATATCTCCCCAGGAAAGGGGAGATATTCTATTGCCAAAACTTTTTATTAATTTGCGTATTCTTGGCCGCTGAACTTGGAAAGAATATCGGATAGGTAGAAGCCTACGATACCACCAAGAACTGGGAAGATTACGTAAGTGACCAACATTGGCCAAAGAGCAGCCATAAGACCATCAAAGCCATCTGCTGATGATGGAAGCAAGCCGTACATCATGGATGCCGCTGGGTTCATGATGAAAGTGTTGTTATTGATGCCAAGGTAGGTGCTGTTGATAACTACAGCAAAGAGCATAGCGAGGAATACGCCACTGCCGACGATTGCTGCGAATGTGTAAACACCGCGCTTGTAGTTGAGTGCGCGAGCATAGAAGAATGCCATGATGATTGCGCCAGCAAATTCAATCATGGTTACTGCCCAGAAGAAGCCACCGAAATCTTCAGCAGAATGTGCAAGATCGGAAGCTGCAGTTAGTGCTGGGAGGGTAGTGCTGGTGGCATCGATGTTGCCAGAAGCAAGGCCTACGCTATAGAAACCATTCACAATCATGAATGAGAACCAAGCACCGAGAATCTGCGCGATGATGTAAAGAATACCGCGAATTGCAGAAACGCGACGGCTTGCCATCATACCTGCTGTAATGATTGGGTTCATATGTGCGCCGGATAGTTTGAATACGGCTGCGGTGATACCAATGTAACCAAAAATCATATAAAGTGGGTTGAACAATCCGAGCGTCAAAGCGATGGTTGTTACAAGACCAGTACCAATGATTTCTGCGATGATTGCGCCGATAATTCTGGTATCTTTGAAAATTGTTAGAATGTTTTCATTCTTGTCGCCTTTGCGGGCAAAGAATTCTTTTACTGGATGAGTCTTTTCGGACATCACAACAGTTTTTTCTACTGCTTCAACTTTTGGTTCTTTGACCGTTGCTTTTGCAGTTACTTTTTCTTTTTTGGTAGTTTTGGCTGCGACAGACTTTGCTGTAGTTTTGGCTTTCGTGCTTGTTGCTTTAGGCTTCGCGGAAGTCTTTTTTGCAACAGGCTTTTTAGCCGTCTTAGGCTTTTTAGTTGCCATTTCTCCTCCTTATAAAGAAATATATAACTTCAGAATATCACACGGAACGGGGGTGGTCAAATTATGCTTATTATATTAAAGATGGTACAATTATGGACATGGGAATTTTAGTCGAAGATAACGAAGAACGTAGTAAATTACAGGATCGCATCTCCGCGGATTTGCGTGAACGCGCTAGTCGCAGCTCAAAAAATGAAGGCGAAAAAGACGTCGATTTAGTCGAAGATTCTGCATTCATTGAAGGCACCAAAACGTCACGCGGAACCAGTTGGTTTTGGATTATTTTAATTATCCTTGCAATCATTTCGCTTGGTATCATTTTCTTCCTACATTAATAAAATCTGAAAATAATAACGCTCACATTACGTGGGCGTTTTTTATGGGACGCGTATCTCTGTAAGATATGGTAAAATAATATATGTTATGTCAACTATAGCGGAGTTAAAAGCCGAGCTCAAAAAGCTCAATGCTGAATACGCCAAAATCAAGGACGTCCCGGCCGAAAAACGTGCGGATTTTGGTAAAGAACTCAATCTCAAAAAACAGGCGATTATGCAAGAAATCGCTGATGCCGAAGCTGCTGCAGAAGACGATTCTGTTGAAGCATTAGACATTACGGCCCCTTGCGATATTAACGAAAAACAGCCAGAGTTTTTGACGGCAGATTTTGGTAGCAAACACCCACTAATGACCGAGCTTGATCGCGTTGTTTCTATTTATCAAAGCATGGGTTTTGACATCATGGAATCTCGCCAGCTTGATGATGAATTTCATATGTTTGACAGCCTCAACTTCGCAAAAGGTCATCCTGCACGTGATGGTTATGATACTTTCCGTACCGAAGAAGGTTTTATTCCTCCTGCACACACCAGCACAATGCAACATCGCGTTTTGAAAACCTACAAGTACAAGCTCGAAGAGGGCAAGGCAATTGCAGTCGCAGTTCCTGGTCGCGTATATCGTAACGAGGACGTTGATGCTACGCACGAACACACATTTTATCAGTGCGAAGGCGTCTATGTTTCAAAGACTTGCACCCTCGGCAATATGCTAGGCATTCTCCGCGAATTCTTTGAAAAATATTACGGCCAAAAATTAAACATCAAAACTCAGCCAGGCTACTTCCCATTTACGGAACCAAGCCTAGAATTTTTAATTGAAAAACCAAAATCACTTGGTGGAAAAGGCGACGGTTGGCTCGAAATGCTCGGCTGTGGCATGATTCATCCAAACGTTCTAAAAATGGCTGGAATTGATCCAACCAAATATCAAGGCTTTGCATGGGGCGGCGGCATCGATCGTCTCGCAATGTTGCGCTATGGTCTCAATGATGTCCGCAACTTCGAAGCTGCAAAACTTGATTTCTTGAAGGAGTTCACATGTTAATTTCATTAAACTGGCTCAAGAGCGGTCTTCAGACCGACGGCATTTCCGATGAAGAACTCGTCAAACTCATTGGTGCTCGCCTAGTTGAGATTGAACAAGTTATTGACGAAACGCACAAATACGACGGTATCTATGCCGTACAGGTAAAATATTGCGAAAAGATTCCAGACACGCATTTATCGCTTTGTAAAATCGACGACGGCGGCGTCGCAAAAGACGTTGTGCGTGACGAAGATGGCTACGTCCAAGTTATGTGCGGCGCTCCAAACGTACATGAAGGTATGTATGCGGCTTGGATTGCGCCGGGCGCAATCGTTCCTGCAACTTTCCATGACGACGAGCCATTCAAAATTGGCATGCGCAAAATGCTCAAAAAATACGATTCTTATGGCATGATGGCCGGCGCAGACGAGCTTGCATTTGGCGATGATCACTCTGGTATCGTTGAGCTCGACCCGAGCCTCGCAACGCCAGGCAAAACTCTATACGAGATCTTCGGCAATTTGGACGACAAAATTCTCGACATCGAAAACAAGTCTCTTACGCATCGTCCTGATACATTCGGTATTCTTGGCTTCCGTCGCGAAGTTGCCGGCATTCTTGGTCAAAAACATGTTTCTGAAGATTGGTATTTAAAGCCAGAACAAAACTTCAAAAACGACCCAGACGTAAAACTCAGCATCAGGCTCGACGAGAGTCTTTGCCCACGTTATACGGCTATCATTTTCAACGTCAATAAAGACGCCGATGCGCCAAAATATCTCAAGTACGACGACACGATTCTTGCTCGTTCTGGCATGCGCCCAATCGACCCAATCGTTGACGCAACCAACTTAGTAATGCTTGGTTTTGGCCAGCCACTTCATGCTTTCGACTACGATAAATTCATCAAAGTTGGCGGCACGAATTCGCCAAGAATTATCGTGCGCGCTGCAAAAACCGGCGAAAAACTCGAATTGCTCGACGGCAGTACCGTTACGCTCAATTCCGACGATATCGTAATCACGAGCAACGACGTTCCAGTCGCGCTTGCCGGCGCAATGGGTGGCGCAAATACCGCGATCGACGAAAATACCAAGCGTGTTATCCTCGAATCCGCAACGTTCAGTCTTTACAACCTTCGCAAGACCCAAATGGCGCACGGCATTTTCTCCGAAGCCATCACGCGCTTCACGAAAGGTCAGCCAGCCGGCCAGACCAAATCCGTCGCACTTCGTTTCGCTGATATCACGTCCAAGTTCCTCGAGCCTGTAGCATTATTTGATAGCCAGGAAAATAAGCCAGAAGACGAGCTTGTTTCTGTCAGGCTTTCACATATCAACGGTCTACTTGGTACGGATTTCACAATGGAAGAAGTCCAGGATATTCTCGAAAATGTTGAATTCAAAGTCGAAACAAACGGCGATGCTTTAATTGCGCGCGTCCCATTCTGGCGCACCGATATTCATATTCCAGAAGATATCATCGAGGAAGTTGGTCGTCTTTCCGGCTACGATAATATCGAGCCAGTTTTGCCACTTCATGCAACGTCCGATCCAAACGCGGTCTTTACGATGAAGACGCAAATTCGCAATCATCTTGCTGCATGTGGCGCAAATGAGGTTCTTACTTATTCATTCGTTCATGGCGATTTAATGAAGAAAGTCGGCCAAAAACCAGAGAATTCTTTCAAGATCGTCAACTCTATTTCGCCAGAACTGCAGCACATTCGTCAGACGATTGTTCCAAGCTTGCTCGATAAAACCTATGGCAATATTCGCGCTGGCTACGACAAGTTCGCACTCTTCGAGATGAACCAAGTCTATCCGCGCACTAATGGCATGGACGAAGATGGCGTGCCAAACAGCTCTTACAATTTGGGCTTCGTTTTCGCAGACAAGAATAGCAAGTCCAATTACTATACCGCCAAAAAATATCTCGAAAACTTACTTAAGAACCTTGGCGTAAAATACGAAATCAAGCCATTTGTCGCAGAAGAAGATGCAACCAATGCATATTACGAGCCAAAGCGTTCCGCCAGCATTTATTGTGGCGACGTAAAACTCGGCGACCTTGGCGAAATTAAGAATAAAGTTCTTCGCGAATTCAAACTAAACTCCGGCACGGCCGCTTTCGAGCTTGATCTCATGAAGCTCATCTCGCATGCCGAAGGCGCAACGCACAAAGATTTCCGTGTTAGCCAATATCCATTTGTCTCTCGTGATGTTACTTTGGGTGTCTCGCTCGATACGGAATATGCTTCTCTCGAACAGCAAATTCGCGCAATCCTCGAAAAAGCCGACTATATCTATAAGCTCGAATGCACTTCAATTTATCGCCCAGAAGGTGCCGATACGAAGAACATTAGCTTCCATCTCGACTTCGCAGACCCAAGCAAGACTTTGGAAAAAGGCGAGATTAACGCTATAATGACAAAAGTGGAACAAGTAAAATAACGGGTGGAAAATTGGAGGTAATATGATTAAAAATGAAGAACTAACGACATCCCCGAAACAGAGAATTGTCATCGTGCTAGTCGCACTTTTGATGCTCGGTTCAACTTTTGCACTCTATGCTGGTATCGTTTTGAATTACAACAACAATACCGAAACTAGCCAGGCTAAAGACGAAAAACAAGAACGTTTCGAAGAACTCTACGGCGAGTATCAGGAAAAACTCGACGCTCAGGCAAAAGAACTCTCAAATATCTATTTCGAAGAATTCTCCAAATATCGTAGCAATGTAAAGAGCTTCAACGCTGCCGGCGCAACCGAGCTCAAGGTTAATGACCTCAAGGTTGGCGAAGGCCGCGAAATCGTCGAAATGAAAGACACGGATTACGCCGCATATTACATTGGTTGGCTATCCGACGAGACTATCTTTGACTCGTCATTTGACGACAACGAGAATCCAACTCGCCTTATTCAGCCACTTGAAGGCTCCGAAAACATGATCGAAGGTTGGCTTGAGGGTATCTCCCACTACGAGGAAAATGGGACTCACTATTGGGACGGCATGCGTATCGGCGGTATCCGCGAAATTACCATTCCTGCCGCACTCGCATACGGCGATAAAGAACAGGGCACAATTCCAGCCAATAGCCCGCTCAAATTCGTCATCATGCTTATCGAAAAACCAGAAGAAATTGAGGCTCCAGCCGAACTCGAAGAGCTCTATTCCGAGCTTTACGGCTAAAATTCCCAAAAACACCAAAAAATACCCCGTAACAGGGGTATTTTTGTATGCAAAACGGGTGCTTAAGCATAAGCGTTCTTGACTTTTTTGCCTATCTGTGCTATAATGATAGACGTAATCGTAAAAATATGCGATTAGGTACATTGAAAGTTACTTACTACAGATATTAAATTACTATTTCATTACCCATTATTTCTAGCAGCCACCTGCATTCCTATCTATCTCCAAAGAGGTAGGCAGAAATGCAGGCGAGCTGCACACGAAGCTATCGCAGCTCGTGAAATATAGAAAGGCCCTTAGGAAAGGGAGAGGTGGGAGAATATGGCTAGTAATTGGTATCATTCATTTGAAGCTCAGATGAGCTGGGAAGTAGTAGGAGTTGTTATCGTATTGATGGCGTTGGCATATCTGATCGGTCGCAAGAGCATTCAGTATGTCAGTGTCAAGAAAGCATGCAAGATCAAAGGCGAATTCGTTGCGCCTAAGTCTGCTCCTCAGTATGAGGCAGGAAAGGAAAACGGAGTCGACCGCAGAATCAAGGACAGAGTACTTAAAGTTGCAAGCCGCAAGGAGCTTAAAGCTAACAGCACTGTTATGGTGCTTCATAGCACAACCTTCGACAACGCAATCGCAGCTGTCTTTGCAAGCATCTTTGCATATGTCTTTGCAAACGCACACATCAACGGAATGATTCAGTGGTTTATCAACCATCTTGGAGCAAACGAGAGCGCTGCTTGGGGCGACATCTGCGCCTTCATGGCAATCGGTTTGCTTTTCAGCGTATTTTACGCAATCATCTTCCGTCTTGTACGTGCAGGACAAATCCACACAGTAGTGGAAAAAAGCGAGGATTATCTTGCAGCCGGATACGCTCCTTTGTACTTCGAAAAGGAATCTGTCGGCTATGGCGTACAGCTTATCGTTTGGTTATACAGACGTAAACAGCAAAAGAAAGAAGCTGCCAAAGCAAGACGCGCACACGACAATGTTATCCAGTTCCCTGAAACTGAAATCGCTTAAGTAAGTAACAACAACCCAAAGGCCCGCGCCATGCGGGCCTTTTCCCATGCCAAAAAACATGTGATAAGATAAACTCATGGAACAGACTTTCTTCTTTTATGACCTAGAAACATCCGGCCTCGATGCGCGCGCCGATCGCATTATGCAGTTTGCGGGGCAGCGCACGGATATGAATCTTAATCCAATTGGCGACCCAGTAAATATCTTGGTCAAAATGAATGAAGATACCTTGCCTAGCCCATACGCCATCATGGTCACCAAAATCACCCCACAATCCACCCTGATGGATGGCTTTACGGAAGTTGAATTTTGTAAATACGTTACCGATGAAATCTTTACTCCTGGCACGATTGCGATGGGATATAATTCTGTTCGTTTTGATGATGAATTTATGCGCCATATTTTCTGGCGCTGTTTTTATGACCCATATGAGTGGCAATGGAAAGATGGTCGTAGCAAATGGGATTTGCTCGATGTTGTTCGCATGACGCGTGCACTCCGCCCAGAAGGCATCGAATGGCCGTTTACGGACGAGGGGAAGGCAACTAATCGCCTTGAATTAATTACGAAACTTAACGGTATTTCGCACGAGCATGCACATGATGCTTTGTCGGACGTTGAAGCCTTAATTGACGTTACGCGCCTAATTAAGGAAAAGCAGCCAAAGCTTTACGAATGGTTATTCAAAATGCGCGATAAAAAGGCCGTCCAGCAACTCGTAAATCTCGAAAAACCACAACCTTTCGTTTATTCTTCTGGCCGCTATTCTTCTGCAAATAATAAGACGACTGTTGCATATCCAATTGCACCCGCAAAGAATGGCAATGTGCTAGTTTTCGACCTGCGCCAAAATTTAGACGAACTACTTGCGCAGGAAGAACCAAAATTCTTCCCGGTCGTAAAAGAATTAAAATACAACCATTGTCCTGCGGTTGCGCCACTTGGCGTCTTGGAGCAGGAGGACGGCTGGAAGAAGATTGGCCTCACGAAAGAGCAGGTCGAAGCAAACAAAAAAGCTCTGCTTGCTCACCCAGATTTTATTGAAAAAATGCGCACCGAAAACGAAGAGCGAGCAGAATTCCCGCCGGCCATCGATTCCGAATCCGCGCTGTATGATGGATTTCTAGACAACGCAGATAAAACAAGTTGTAATGCTGTGCGCCGTGCTACGCTAAATGATCTCGCTGATTTTCATCCAGATTTTCATGATCCACGTTTGCCAGATTTGCTACTGCATTACAAAGCGCGTAATTTCGAAAAATCCCTCACAGAATCCGAGCATAAAAAATGGGATGAATATCGCATGACTCGTATTAAAGCCAAGCAAAACGAATACATTAAGGCCATTCAGGACTTGGCCGCAAAAGGCGCCGATTCGTTTATTCTCGAAGAACTCCAACTTTGGTATCAATCACTCTTGCCATATTAGACTTCGCTTAAGTTTTTAATCGAAACGCAAAGTCGTTATAATAGATATATGCAATGGTTGATTGGTATAAATGCGCTCCGTTTTTTTGCGATTATATTAATCGTCATTTATCATCTCTTCCGAAACACTCTTCCTGGTGGTTTTATTGCGGTAGAAATCTTCTTTGCAATTTCTGGTTTTTTGATTTTTTCAAAACTAATCAAGCAGTTCGATAAAGATCGCAAAATCGGCTATTGGAAATTTGTTGGCTCACGTATTGTTAGGCTCATGCCGGCGCTGCTTGTTTGTGTTGTGTTAACTTTGCTTGCTGCATTCCTAGTGCATCCAGACGTGCTTGCCGGTACGCGTATTAATACACTTGCCGCACTAACTTTTACGACTAATATTAAAGAACTAATTTCTGGCGGCTCGTACGAGAATACCATCTCACCGAACCTATTTGAGCACACTTGGTTTCTTGCGCTCGAGATGCAATTTTATCTAATCGTTCCGCTCCTAATTACTTTCGTGATGGGCGCGTTCAAAAAATCCAGAAAAGGCGCAAAATTCCTCGGTATTTCATTACTCGCCCTAAGTATTATTTCTTATATTCTAATGGGTGTTTACGGCGGGCTGTTCGGCATGCAAGACCGCGCATATTTTGCGCTCGACTCACATATGGGCGCCTTCTGTCTTGGCGGGGTTCTTGCTGTATTTAATTTCCTGATTCCGCGTACGCCTCGTACAAAAAAGATCATCCCGGCAATTGGCGTTGCAATTAGCCTTATCATCATCGCGATTCTCTCAACTAAGCTGACTTTCGATAATCCAATGACTTTCTATTTTGGGTTGCCATTTACTGGTCTCCTGACCGTAATTATGATTTTCTGTATCATCAAGTTGCAACCAAATGTACATGTGCGAAAACGTATTACAATTCCGATTCGTATTGCTGAAAAACTCGGCGGTTATTCCTACGGTATTTATCTATTTCACTGGCCGCTCTATGTGTTGCTGCCAAATATTTTGCCGCATAATACGGAATCTTGGGTGGCACCAGTTCTAAATATCGCCATCAGCGCTCTGCTATCATACTTGTTCGTAAAATATATCCGTATGGATCGTTTTGCGAAGAACTTCAAAAGCTCCGCAAAAATGCGTACGATTTACGCGATTTGTCTAGTCGTCGTAATTGTTCCATGCGCAATTTCACTTGTCCGCGCGCCACAAGTTTCTAGTATTACCGAACAGCTCAATTCCATGCAGGAGGAGGCTAAGGAGCGCGAGGACAAGGTTCTAGCCGTCGACTACTTCGGCATTGATTCAGCTCTCGGCGATACACGTGATGCAATGCTTTCGCAGCTAGACGTCGCCGCAAACAAAGACGCTGCTCCAACTCCGCAACCTTCACGTGCCGCACCAAGCGCGAACTCCGCCCAGGTTCTTATCATTGGCGATTCTGTTACGTTGGGCGCAAAACAGGCACTAGAATCTACGATTAACGGTTCTTATGTAGATGCCGTAGGGTCGCGCGGTATTTGGACGGCACGTAATATTCTTGCTGGTTATTCTGCAACAGGCAAACTTCCAGACATTATTGTTATTAGTCTAATAACGAACGAATTTACGATTACTGACGGTCTGCTGCAGAGCATTGTGGATGTGGCTGGGCCTGGTCATTCCTTCGTTTTTGTTACGGGCTATGCTGGTCCGCAGCAACCGCGCGAAACACAAAACGAAGCTCTTAAAAATTACGTTAGGAATCACAACAATACCTACATTGCGGACTGGTGGGAACTTTCGCATGACAACTGGTCACTTATGTATGCCGACCATATTCATCTGAACCCAGAAGGCCGTACGGCGTACGCAAATCTCGTAAATAACGTAATCGGGAGTATCAAGCGATGAGTACAAGGAGACAGGACCGCAAAGCAGTGCGCAAAGCAAATCGCATCGCCGCAATCGATCAGGAAAAACCAAAGCGCAACTTCCGCAAAGTCGTGGTCATTATTGTTGCCGCAATTTTTGTCGTGATCGAATCCTTCCTACTACTATCCTCAAAAGTCCATTATGACTATGACGAGAGCGTTAAGGTTGCCGAAGAAATGACAATCCAGCTTAGCATGATAAATACATCGCTTCAAACTGGCAACAAGGCATTATTCGAAGAATCATTAACGAATTTCCGCGAACAGCTAAATCTATTCGAGGAAAACGAATACGTCAAGAAGAATGCATCCGACCTTCTCGGCCGCTTGCAGAAATACAGCGCAACCTTCACGGACGACGCCGCGCTTGTTAATCAGATCATGGAAATCAGAGTCGCCACGAACAGTATTTCTGCCACAGCCACGGAAGCAAAAGACACTCAGGTAGATGCCGTCAAAGTTTATGCGATTCGAGATGATTATACTGCGTTACGTGGTGGCCTAGAATCAATCAACGCACCAGAGCTTAAGGGTATAAAAGAGAAGCTAATTTCGCTCAGTGATGAAATCATTAAATTTGCCGATAGCGCCGCGGTCTGCGTTAGTATCTGTGCCGAAAATACCCTCAACGACAAACAGAACAGCATCAAGGATATTATTGGTCGTTACGAAGCCGACCTCGCCAAGGAGAGCAAAGAAAAGTCGGAAAAGTATAGTCCAAACCAGCTCATCCTCGATTTAGGTGAATATAGCGAATTATAGTAAAATATAGTTATGCATAAAATTCTTTTTCCTGAATCATATAACGAATATATCCAAGCCGCTGCTGCACATCTTCGTTCCGAGGGTGTCTGCGAGCCTGTTCTAGAACTCTGCGATCTTCCTGTTGCCTGCAAGATGCTGGCTGATGGCGAAGTTGATGCTATGGTGGCCGGTATCGATTATTCTTCCCGTGATGTCATTCTGGCTTGCCGTGACGTACTTGGTATGGCCGGCCCGGAGCCAGCACCTGGAGAAAAGAAAATCTTTTCTAGCTTGTTTGTGGCAGACTTTCCTGATGGTCGCCGTATTATTATTGGCGATGGCGCAACCTGTAAAAATCCAACCGAAATGCAACTCGCAGATATCGTTGAACTTATCAACGATGCTGCCTCTCGTATTTTTGGCGAGGATCCACGCATCGCAATGCTCAGCTTTTCTACTTTCGGTTCCGGCGGTTCCGACCCATCGATGGATAAGATTCGCGACGCTATCTCGCTCGTGCGCAACCGTCGCCCAGATATTATAGTAGATGGCGAAATGCAGCTCGATGCGGCCGTTAACGAACGCGTCGGAAGTAAAAAGGCGCCAGAATCTTCTGTTGCGGGACGCGCAAATGTACTTATTACTCCAGATATTAACTCTGGCAATATTCTATACAAATCTATCGAGCAATTTGGCGGTGCGCACGTTGCCGGCCCAATCCTTCTTGGCTTTAATAGGCCGGTCTCAGACTTGTCGCGCGGTTCAACTGTAGAGGATATCGTCCTTACGACAGAATGCCTAATCGAGTTAATCTAAAAAATCTCCCCTTCGGGGGAGATTTTTTATCTAACTTCTATTGATGTGACGCGCGGTTTTGGTAGTTGCCCATCGTTCTTGCCGGTCTTTTCGTCAATACGGAGACGCACATCGCGTAACGTGTTCATGTAATACAGGAACGCATCGAAAGGCGAGTCATAAGGCGAGAAGTATGAATGAACGCTACCGTCATTAAAGAACTTCGTGCACATATAGTAAGTGTGGTCAGAAGTCTGAAGTAGGCGCCAATCTCTGGTTAACTTCTCGTCGCCAAGCGCCATGATGTCTTTCTTTAAATCATAAAGATTCTTCATTGCCTCATGCTGCATAGAGTTGCCAAGCCATGCAGTAAGGTCGCGCTCAGTATCGGCCCAAGTAACAGTCCACGGCACGGAAATCTCTGCCTTAGGCTCCATGCTATCGCAAGCCTCAGATACGGTTAAGAAGTTGCAATCTGGATCGCGGTCCCATTTGCTGACTAGCTGCTCAAAGAAATTGAAAATGCCAGTGTCGGCCCAGATGTTTTCGCCAAAGGTCTCGAAGTCCATGAATAGGTTGATGAGTGGACCACTCTCGGCAGACTTCTTTAGCCAGCCGATGTATTTGTCAGAAGAAAGTGGCCATTCGCTCCAGTTTTTGTCGGGGAAGCGGAATGCGATATCGTCAGACAAATGATAATTCTTGACTAATAGTTTGATATTCTTGCAACCCTCTGGACGATAAACGAGATTGGTTGGGTTTTCGCCAAGAACCTTCTCCCAGCCTTCTGCCAGGATGCCTTTGAAGCCATAATCATCTGCCCAAGCGGCTAGGTCGTTATTGTAGGAGAATTCCGTATTGCGAAATACCTTGGTCGTGACGCCAAAAAGCTCCTTAATTTTGTCCTGGTGCATGCGTACCTGAGCCTCAAACTCTTCCTTGTCAAAGAAGAAGGCTAAGCTATGGTAATAAGTTTCTGCAACGATTTCGAGGTGGCCAGACTGGGCGAACTCGCGCAGAGTATCAAGAATATCTGGCGCCCATTTTTCTGCCTGTTCAATGAATGTACCGGTGATGGATAGGGAAAACTTAAAACCAGGATAGAGTGTGATACATTTCTTAATCTTGGCCAGCATTGGGCGATAAGATTTTTCGACGACTTTCTTAAAAATACGCTCGTTATTTGTGCCGGCATACCAATCCTTTTCGGTCCAATAATCGTGATCTTGGCCGACAGAAAAAATACTGTAATGCTTCAAGCGTAGCGGCTGATGCATATGCAAATACAGTACGATTGAATTCATTACAGTTCTTTCTCCTCCACTTAGAATCTGTTGCGTTTATTTTGCTCTACTTCATTATACACTTGAATACACTTTGCTGCTACATCATCCCAAGAAATGCGTGCGTATTCTTTGCGAATCCCATCCTTTAATATTTCGGTTAATGCTGGACTCTCGGCAATATTTACGAGAGCACCGGCGAGCTTATCTTCATCCCAGAAGTCATAGCGAACAATCGAGCGGAGAACTTCGCCTACGCCAGACTGCTTGGTAATAATGAGTGCGTTACCATGGTGAGCTGCCTCGAGCGCGGTAAGGCCGAATGGCTCGGAGACGGAGCTCATTGCGAATACGTCAGAGATACTGTAGATGTCGCGAAGTTGTTTGCCGCGAATAAAGCCGGTAAAGATGACATTGTTGGAAATGCCAAGTTCTGCGGACATGCGCATGAGTTCTTCCCTTTGTTCGCCGTCGCCGGCAAAGAGGAATACCATCTTTGGATGAATACTGATAGCGCGAGCTGCAGCACGCATCATATGCGCAAGACCCTTCTGGAGCGTGAAACGACCAACCGTAGAAACAACCGTATAACCCTGTTTCTTTAGACCTTCGATGTACTGATAGCTAGAACCATCGTAATGGTAATCATCATCTGGTGCATCAAAGCCGTTATATGCGACCTCAATCTTGTCTGCCGGTATGCCGTATTTCTCGACGATGATGTTCTTGGTTGCCTGGCTTACTGCAATAATCTTGTCTGCCCATAGCAAACCTTCGTATTCAATCTGGCGAATAAGCGGATTACCGCCAGAAGGGCCACCACGATCGAATTCTGTAGCGTGAACATGTGCAACTAGAGGAATACCAAAGTTTTTCTTGGCCAAAATACCAGCTTCGTAGGTTAGCCAATCGTGTGCGTGTACCAAATCTGGCTTGAATTGCATCAGATATTGCTCGACGAAACGAATGTAGTTCTTTTGGATGTCACGGATGGAATACATTTCCGGGCAGTTGGCTTCTTTAAAGCGCTTTTCTTCGACGTTTGTGTCGTATGCACTGCAGCCATAGCGGAAGAGAGGATCGATGTGCGTTGCGGACAGGACATTCATGTAGTCAAAATGATGCTCGGCTTCGTATGGAACCACGAAATCTATGTCTGCGCCCATCTTAGCCAAAGACTTCGATAGGTTCAAACATGCTACCCCCAATCCTCCGCTGTTGTGTGGGGGAAGTTCCCATCCTAGCATCAAAATTTTCATCTATATTCAGTATAGCACTTATGCTTCTGCATGCAAGCAAAAATAAGCATAAAAATCATGAAATTTGCTATTATAGAGACAGAAGATTTCACGAGGAAATATATGGCACAAAAAAGCAAGTCAAAAAATACAGATACCACCCCTAAACATGTAAAAAATACTAAAACAGAGGTCAAGCAAGAAGGTATGCCAGCTCTGCGCTGGTATCACGTCGCAGCCACAGTGGTCGTGATTGCTCTGGCTATTATTGCAATCATTGACATCTTTGCGCACTTCGACATGTCGCTCTTTGGTAGTGAATATACGATAAAGTATGCGTCCGGATGTACGAGTACTATTGCGGGCCCAATTGAAAAGAGTAAGGTTAGCTACCGCTATGCAGGCATCAAAGAGGGCGATATGTATGGCGCCGATGGCCCAACTGACGACCCGGGCGAAGCGATTCTCGAAATCGTAAAATTTGGAGACAGAAAGATTACAATTAAGACGCGCGATTTTGGTAGTGCCGAATGGACCGAAAGAGAAATTCGCTATGGCGTAGAAGACGGAGCTAACACCGATCAAGCCCCAGACTGTATGCCGGCATTAACTTTCACAATAAGTAAATAGATTGTCAAGACCATAAGCACCATTGACAAAATAGGGCAAAAATGATACAATAGTATCACTCGAGTGAGAGACCGCGAGAATATTTTGCGGTCCCTCATCGCACTTTAAAGTGCAAGATACTAAAGTCAAATATTTTGGCAGAAAGGGGGCTTTGGATGCCAATTTATTTTAATGAACCTGTCTCAATCAGCGGGAATTATTATAACTATAATTCCGGCAGGATTGGACGAACATATCGAACGGAAGGAGGAGGGCACTTCGAAGCGCCGCTAGAGATTAGCAGTGGAATAATGCGAAAGATTGGGCCAATCAGGCTTGATCCTGGTCTCTGCGACGACTTTACGGTCATCGAGGATAGCACCTATTCCGGCTATTTCCTTGCTGCTCGTAGCACGAAGTCAAAAAGATACTCTTACATTTCGCTCGATCTGTATACCGTTGGTAGAAAACAAGAGCTAAAGACGCGCAGCGATGCGGTCTTAATGCGTCGAGAGGACGCAGCGCGCGTGGAGGTATTATCGGGAGGTGGATACTTCGGTAAGAACAATGAGCGTCGTTACGATAACATAATTTTGCGCGTACGTGCAGGCGCGATTATCGCTATCCAAAACAATCGCTCGAATCATTTCAGCTTAGGCGATCAGTTCTTTCGCGTCAGCGGGAATGGCGTCGAAAAGGGCTACTACGGTTTGACTGACATGTCGGCAATTGGCGAATTCTCAGAGGATATCGCGGCCGATTGGATATACATCTAGCACGTCAAAAAGCCGGCTTCGTGAGAGCCGGCTTTTTAATGGTTTAATTTAGCTCGTTTAATTCTGCAGCTAGGGCATTAAATTGATTAGTTAGATTGGTAGTACTAAATACAATTTTGCCATCTTTTAGATGCCACTTACCGTTGTTCGTGACTAAGAAATCTAATATCTTCTGATATTGCGCAGTTGCGGGGGTAATCTTTTGGATGAAGCTCGTATATTTTTGTGCCAAAGCTGCATCCTCGTAATATGCCTTTACTTCTTCTTCATAAAGTTCTTTGTATTCTTCGCCCAGGTCATCATCTAAATATTTCATTGCCTCGTCGCGCGTCAAGACGACATCGACCACATTTTGCATCTTTGCTAGTTGTGTTGTCATTTTGCTAATCGTCTCGTATGGCGTCTTAAAATCCGGCATATTCTTTTCGAGGAATTCGCTTGTGATCCCTTGAGTATAAATACTGTTTGCCTGAATCGCTCCGGCCTCATAATAAGGGGCAATTACGTCGCGAATATATTTCTTTGCGGCCTTCTCGACCAGTGCATATCCGCCTTCGCACTTGATGTCTTCCGCGAGATCATTTAATTCCGAGACGTTATTTATATCCGTGTTCTCGACGGCCTTTTTGTAATCCGCCATTGCCGCAGAGAATGATTGAGATTTTTTCGAATCATTATCGATGCGGAGTCCTAACATTACACCAAAGCTGATGAAGCCCGCCAAGAAAAACGCAGCGATAACTAAGAGTACCTTTTTCTTCATACTTTAATTATAACAAAAGCTAAAGCGCAAACTGAGAGTTGTAGAGGTCGGCGTAGAAACCACCCTTGGCCATCAACTCTTCGTGGTTGCCAGTTTCAATAATGTTACCTTCGTTCATAACGAGGATCAAATCCGCGTTCTTAATCGTAGACAGGCGATGTGCGATGATGAACGAAGTGCGACCTTCCATGAGCTTATCCATCGCTTTCTGGACGAGCTCCTCGGTGCGCGTATCGACGTTTGAGGTAGCTTCATCGAGAATTAGGAATGGTGCGTCCTCGACCATACCACGCGCAATCGTAATTAGCTGCTTCTGGCCGGCAGAAATAGCGCCACCCTCATCGACGTCAGTTTTCAGGCCATTTGGTAGGGTTTTGATGAAGTGCCCGAGGCCAACCGTATCGCAAATCTTCATAATCTCTTTATCGGTAATAGAAGTGTGATTGTAGGCGATATTATCGCGCACGGTACCGCTAAACATCCATGTATCCTGAAGCACCATCGTAAAGAGCGAATGAATCTCTGCGCGTGTCATTTCCTTTGTAGACTTTCCGTCGATACGGATGTCGCCAGAGTTAATATCGTAGAACTTCATAAGGAGGTTGACCATCGTAGTCTTGCCGGCGCCGGTCGGGCCAACAATTGCAATCTTTTGGCCGGCCTTAACCTTGGCGGAGAAGTCCTTAATGATTAGCTTGTCGTCATCGTAGCCAAACTTTACGTGATCAAATTCAATGTCGCCTTTAACATTATCTTTGTCGATATCTGCGCCGAGGCCACGTTCGCTAGACATCTCTTCTTCATCGATAAATTCGAACACGCGCTCGCTTGATGCAGCGGCTGGCTGCAAGCTACCAATTGCTTGCGCGATGCGTGAAAGTGGAGAAGAGAATAAGCGAACATAGGAGATAAACGCCACAATCACGCCAAAGCTAATGTAGCCATTCATCGTGAGTAATGCGCCTGAAACACAAACTGCGACATAACCAAAGTTACCGACAAAAGCCATGAATGGATGCATCATGCCGGACAAGAATTGGCTCTTTTGGTTTGCGGTGTGAATCTTGCGATTAATCTTATCAAACTTGCGGTCAGCCGTTGCCTTGCCGTCATAAGCTTTTACTACGGCGAGGCCGGAATAGACTTCTTCGATATGTGAGTTGATATTGCCAAGCTCAACTTGGCGATCGGTAAAGTACTTTTGTGACTTCGATAGAATAATTGCGACAAAGATAAAACCGAGCAAGCTAGAAATAATCGCAACGAGTGCTAGAATCCAGTTCGTCCAGAACATCATTACGGTCGCACCAATCATCAAAGAGCCTTCGCCAATGATGGTTCCAAATGAGTTGTCTAGGCTGCTGGCCACGGAATCGACATCGTTCGTGATGCGAGACAATACGTCACCAATCTGATGCTTGTCAAAGTAGCGCAATGGAAGCTTATTGATTTTGTGCGAAATGCGGTTGCGTAGATTGCGCGCAAAACCAGCCGTGACGCGCGCCATGATCCAACCTTCGACAAATTCCATGATTGCAGATAGTGCTAGTAGAATTCCCATTACGATTGCTAAATGTTTAATCGCATCGTAATCCATCTTTGGCTCAATCAAGGTTTTGACCGATTCTGGCATTTCATCGACGGCGCCATAAATCTTGGACGCGTCGATATCTGCTGGATTTTCAGCATCCAAATCCTGCGCAATTTCTTGCACCTTCTGCATGAAGACAACTTTATCTTCGACGGATACCGTTACGCCGTCAATCTTACTATCTTGCGACATGTCCGACGCCATAATCTCAGCCGAAACTTCCTCAACTCTGCCGCGATCAATCATTAGGCCGCCCGTGATTTCATCGGTAATATCCGCCAACTTGTCTGGCGTAATTACGGACAGAATTGAGCCGCCAAGTGACATAATAATCGCAATGATAATCGCAAGATAAAAACCCTTCATCTCGCTAATCATACGCTTAATGGAGCCACTAAAGTTTTTCGCTTTTGTGCTATCTTTTCCGCGGCCTCTACCGCCAGGACCACCACCGTTAAACATTTAGCTCCTCCTTCGTTAGCTGCGAGAGGGCAATTTCCTTGTAGACCTCGCAATTCTTCATTAATTCTTTATGCGTACCGTGTCCGACACATTCACCCTTGTCGAGCACGATAATCTGGTCTGCGTTCATAATCGTGCCGATGCGCTGTGCGACGATTAAACTGGTTGCATCCTTCGTATAATCCTTCAGAGCTTGGCGGAGCGACGCGTCCGTCTTGTAGTCGAGCGCCGAGAAAGAGTCGTCAAAAATATAAATCTCTGGATCGCGTGCGACCGCGCGTGCAATTGCAAGACGCTGCTTCTGGCCACCAGAAATATTCGTACCAGATTGTGCAATGTGCGCATTGTATTGTTTATCCAGCTTTTCGATAAAATTCTTTGCCTGTGCAACCTGCGCTGCTTTTTGGATTTTGCGCTCAGAAGGTTTGCCGTTGCCACTATCGCCATAGGAAATATTGCTTGCAACGGTACCACTAAAGATGACGGCTTTTTGTGGCACGTAGCCGAGCTTGCGGCGCAATGCTTTTTGCTTGTAATCTTTTACATTTACGCCATCAACAAATACGGAACCGTCGGTCGCATCATAAAAACGTGGCACTAGATTAATCAGAGTGGATTTGCCAGAACCAGTTGAACCGATAAAAGCTACGGTCTGACCTTTTTCAGCCTTAAAAGAAATATTCTTAAGAAGATATTCTTCGGCATCCGGATATTTGAATGATACATTGCGAAACTCTACAGTGCCTGTTTCAGCAGTGTCATCATCGAAATTGCCATCTTTAATCGTGAGCGGCGTATCGAGCACTTCATTAATACGATCGGCGGAAACTTGTGCACGTGGAATCATCATGAAAATCATTGCGACCATCAAGAAGCTCATAATCACATGGATTGCGTAAGAAGAGAATACGACCATATCACTAAAAATCGTAAGTTTGTCGGCCATGACAGAATTGCCGATGAGATATGCGCCAATGCAATAAATAACCAAAGTAATACCGTTCATAACCATATACATCATTGGCGACATTACACTCATGACGCGGTCTACAAAACGCGTGATGTCTGCGAGCTCGGTATTAGTCTTGTCGAATTTGTGTTCCTGGTATTTTTCGGCATTGAATGCGCGAACGACGCGAATACCTGTTAAGTTCTCGCGCGTAACTCCGTTGAGTCTATCAGTCAACTTTTGAATAACTTTGAAGCGTGGAATTACGATCATCATCGTAGTAATGATTGTGGCAAGTAAAATTACTACTGCAACAGCAGTCGCGGTGCTCCACTCCCAGCTTTTGCCGTGGATTTTGATAATTGCCCAAGCCGCACTAAGTGGCGCACGCACAAGCATGTTTGCGCCCATCGTAATCAGCATGCGGGTTTGTGTAATGTCATTAGTCGTGCGAGTAATAAGGGAGGCAGTCGAGAATTTTCGCACCTCGTTGATGCCGAGACTTTCAACTTTATCGAAGATTTTCTTGCGAATAATATAAGAAAAATCCGCGCCAATGTTCGAGACGAACCAGCCCGCAATAATGGTTGATATTAAACTGCCAAGCGCGCAAAGAAGCATCATTCCGCCATTTTGGAGAATGTCTTTCATCTCGCTTCCTTCGGTCTGGACGAGTCGTGTGATTGCCGACATATATTCCGGCATCTTTAGTTCAAGCCCAACTTGGCCAGCGATAAATAGAACCGCAAGCCCAATAAAAACATAGTCTTTAGGCTTTAAATATCTAAGTAATTTAAACATATTTTCCTTTAATCTAAGAACAAATTATAACATGAAAAAGCCCCGGAACGAAATGTCCCGGGGCGGGGTCGAGCCACTTGAGACAATGTCAGCCGCTGAGCGGTGAAATGACTTTTGGAAGACAGCGGCCGACGAAAGCCGCGGAGTCTGCAAGTGGCGGTGGCGGAGGATGAAGTGGATTGGTGGGCCGTATTGGTGTGACGGTCTTTTTTGTTTCTCTGAGTGATCCGCGCTCAGCGGGATCCTGGCTCGTTCCAGTCCTAGACTGAAGGGAAACGCTGAGCGAAAATGATTCCTGGTTATACGTTACTTTTGGTACATACTTCCCGCACATGGGGCGGGTACTTCTCCCGATGGAAAACTTGATATTTCGCCAGCCCAGAGCAATTCCACTTCATCCAATCTATAGGTACGGCCTACGAGATGTTCCACCTACATTCCATGGAGTCATCCGTAAGCTAAAGTGATTTTACTCTAATATATGCCATTTATGCAAGCATAAGAGTATTGGTATTATATAATAATCAACATGAATAAAATTTTATCTCTGTTTTTGGCTATTCTTTTGGCTGTTTTTTCGACCAATACTGCGGCGGCGGCCAGAATTGACGACCTTGGAAAAGTTTTATTTGTTGGCGATTCTTACTGCATGGGCGCAAACCTCAATAATGACGGCGGCGAACATGTTGATGAGGGCTGGGCGGTACTTGCTGCAACGCAATTGGAAATGACAAATTATGCTCTTGCATGTTCTGGCGGCACCGGCTTCTTTAATAAGAATGAAGGCGGCCAAGATTACCTGTCATTAATCCAGGATTATGTAAACAATAACGTGGACATGGATAGCGTGCGTCGGGTAATCATCTTTGCTGGCTATAATGATCAGTGGCATAGTTACGATGAAGTAATGATTCGCGGCGAGGAGACTCTTAAGTATATCGTTGAAAACTTTCCGAATGCGCAAGTATCGATTGGTATGGTTGGCTGGCACGAAACCAATGAACAATATCAGCAACAACTTGCGAACATTTCATCGCAGGCTTACCGTGACTTGGCAAGTTATATGGGAATGGAATATATGGAAGGTGCCGAAACTGTACTAGTTGACGGCGAGAACCTCTTTTCGAATGATGGTCTCCATCCGAATCGCGCCGGCCAGGAACGTATGGCGGCATTCATTGCGAATTATCTAAACGAGAAGCTGCAAGAGCAGTACGCCACCGAGGAAACTCCGGAGCCGATACTTAAGGATATTGATAAAAAATTCCCGATTTATCTAGTCGCCATCGTGGCAATCATAATTGCGGTTGTTGTCTTTATTCGTCTCCGTTTGAAGCATTGATTTGGCATCATTTTCATTGTATAATTCTCGAATAGTTGAAAGACTATGCACTTTTTGTTGACCTATGCAGGGGGATGAAAAACATGTTTCTTGTCAGTGAAAAGACTCTGAGTCGTGTATATCACGATTCGACCAGAATGAGTCAACCGTTTTCTGAAGAAGAGCTTGACGCGCTTCGTCAAGACGAGGCTACCAGTTCGGTGTTTGAGAATCGCAGTACAGTCAGAGAGAAGATCGCAGAGCTTTTCGAAGCATCGTACAGCGGCACAATTACGCCGGAGCAGTTTTCAGACCAATACGGAGTATGGATTCGTATTCGGAAGTTCCTCTAGTGTCACAACATTGTCACCCCGACCACAGCCAGTGGCACGGGGTATTTTTAACGTCAAAGATAGATATGTTAATATAACAATAAGCATGAATACGGATTTATCGACAGTAGATTTCGGGCCTTTTATTGGCCTGATTGTTGGCGCCATTATTATCGTTATTGTCGTCGATCGCATCGGGAAGTCTCATGGTGTTGGAAGTGGTGTCAATTTGGAGTCGATTATTCAGATTGGCGCCGAGCGCAGCGCCGCAAAAAGACGACGCGAGTCAGAAAATCTTCAACGCGCGTTATTGTATCGTATCAAAATTCTCGGCATCGTCGCTGCTTTATGCTTCGCACTGGCGCTTGGCTCATTATTTTATGTCCTAGGCGCACTGTTTGGATTCTACGAATCAGATCAGAGAGGCATTAATCTTGCACTGTCCGGCTTAATCGTTGGTGCTGTACTTACAGTGGTTTATTTCTTACAGTTTGCAAACAACAAACGCACTTATGAGATGTATTACGGCTCTATTTTCGAAAAGAAACGGTAGTATAATTATACATAAGCAGTATGAAAACAAGAATTGATCGCGACATTACACATTTGCAGGTAATTTTTTCTATCATTGGCATCCTTTTTCTCGCATCAACAATTTGCTTTTTGATTGCGAATTGGAGCAAGTTGCCAGATTCATATGCAAATTTCGGTAGTTCATTCGAAAATATCATTAGCTGCTTGGCTCCATTTTTGACCGGATTTGCCTCATTATTATTCTTGGTGCCAATGTTGCTTGGCCTCATGATTGAGAAGCTGTCCGCAAAGATGTTTGAGTTTCTGGTATTTGTTTGTCGTTTCACGATGTATATCCTAATCGCGCCGCTTGCTGCTATAGTCGCAGTATTTGCGCTATTTATGGCAATCGTCGAACCGAGTTATCTTCTGCCAATCTCTACCAATCTCCAAGATATTGCTGGTTATATTTTCTATATGTTGTTCTTTGCTGAAGTAATAATGTTACTGGTTGCATATCATCGTTCGCACAAGATTAGCATAAAAAGATAAACCCCGGCTTGCACCGGGGTTATTTTTAGTCTACCGTGACGGGCGCCGAGTGTTCGGCGTTGATTTTTTTGCACCACTTTTCAATGGCGTCGGTTGCGGCCAGTGCAGCCATCTCGTCTTCTTCCTGCTTTCCGCCAGAAACTACGACCACGAGCAGGGCAAAGACCTTGTAGTTGTACGACAGCTGATAGAGAATCGCGCCCTTGTATGGACCGAAACCGTGCTCCTCGTCGTATCCTTCGCCAAGCTTGTCGCCGGAATGCCTCGTCTCCGAGTTTCGCTCGTAGGCCATGAGGCAAGCCGCGACCTTTAATGCCGAGAAGGCGTACGTGTCGACCGGTTCGCCATCCCGACCATCGCGATTGATGACGAAATTGCCGCCCTCGGTTAGTCTTGCGACTACCTCGTAACGGTCGCCATAGCAGGTGTTCCATGGCATCTGGTCGGCGCCAAATTCATTTTGCGGCAAATAGCACAACCTGATGGCGCCATCGCCGCTCTTCAGACTATCGAGTGTCGCCGCCGTGTCGCGGCATCCCTCGACGATATCGTCAAATAGACTACTAATTCGAAGATCTTTCATTCGAATCCCCCCAATCTTTTATTCTATTCTTGCAAAAAGCCAGAATCATTGTTTATTATATCACAAAACTGCGAATAAATCAAGTATGACCTCTGTTGGGGCAACAAAAAAGCGCCGGTCGTGCCGGCGCCATTTAAGTCTCTATCCGAGTGATACAAGCACCTTGACGAGTGCCTCAATCAAGTTATTTTTATGCCACAATTCGCTCTGAAGCTTGCTAATCTCACGCGCGGCATCGTCGTAATCTTCCGAGCCTTTTTCGATGCGCTGATCTTCAAGCTTATCAATCTTTAGAATGATAGCATTGCGTTCTTTGCGGACGCGAATAAGATGATCGTGCGTAATGTTGTAGTAATTTTCGTCGCGTTCGCTACGAGCCGGCTTTTCTTCTGGCTCACTATTAAAGCTTTCCGCTGGCGCTGGCTCCTCGACTGGGGCTTCTTTCTGACCGTCATCTTCCGGAATTGGATTTACTTTGAAATCATCTGGAAGAGGTGCTGGCTCTTCTGCCGGTGCTGGAGTTGCAGGATGCGCAGCGGCGGCACCAAAGAAACGCTGGTGTGGCTGAGGTGTTTTATCCTCGCTCATTGGACTAAATTGATTCATCTATTCTCACCCTTTTGTAGTTTTTACAATATATGCTATAATTTTAGCATAAGTTAAATGAGAAAACACAAAAATGCCAAAAAATAAAAAAGCCACCAAAAAATCAACCAAAGCAGCGCTAAAAGGTCACAAAGATTTAAAGGTTGCGCGCTATCTTCACGTCTCTGGCCTACTAATGATGATTGGCAGCATTTTTATGGTAGCTATGCCATCACTTTATTCAGCGGTTTATCATCATATGATCCTTAATACGCCAATGCCGCACGTGGATGACATGATGAATTTCTGCATTGCAGCGGGTGAAGTTATTGCCCTCACTTACTGTTTGATTGGCTTATTTGTATTCCGTGCCGGCGAGCAGGGCACTTATTTGGCAAAAGGTATGACTATTTTCAATTCAATCATGACCGTCCTCTCCATTCTTGCCGCAATTCTCATCTTCCTCCCGATTCCAGATCAAACTTTTGCTTACGCAATGCAGTATTACAATAGTGGCAACCAGGTAGCAAGTGGCATTATTCCAATGGCGATTGTTGCGATTATTGATATGGCATGTATTGTGGGTATTCTTTGTTCCGTATCAGTTCTCGATGATATGTGTCTCGTAAAAAGCAAGAAAAAATAACAAAGATATTAACGAGTCGATAGCAGGGCTAACGGTATGGGCGAAAAATCTAAGAAGCCATTAATAATCGCCATACTTATCGTCGCGCTTGTTGTTTGTGTCTCTATAGTCGCTATAGCCATAGTTAATAGCAGTAAAAACTCAGAAGATTCAACTGATGACGAAGACAATGGCGACGGATATGCTAGCTTCTTTGTGGATTTAGCGGAGCAGAAAGAAACTCTACCCGACGGCTTCGAGTCGGTTATTGCCGATGATCAAAACTATGATTATCAATCTACCTCAACCGACAGAGACAATTCAAAAAATAAGACCTTCCCAATAGCGAAAGAGATAGTTGATGATGGCAATATCGATGAGGCATTAAAAGCGAAGAAGGTTGAGGCTACGGCTCGTAAAATGATGAACTCAAATATTCTCAATCATTACCTAGACCGCAACAAGATTGTGATTATAGAAGCCGAAGGCAGCGATATGTTTGAGGGCGGTGGCGCAATAGTTGTTTATGGTGGCGACCTATTGGACGGTACATATTACATCTATCGCAAGGGCGATACTGGCTCTGAGCCAACAATCATTTCTAAGCTGGACTTGTTTAATGCAATCGAGTCGAAGGCAACTTTTTACGTAATATCTGGAGTATCGACCAATGAATAATATCTTTCCAATGTTAAAAATGTTTGCCGTAGAACAATGCATAGACACCTCATTATTTGGACAAGTATGCGACGACTGTCACGGTGGCGCTATTTTTAAACTGTTGGCGGTTGCAATCCAGGTATTTACTGCAGGTATTATGATTCTCGCTACAGTCAGCATTGTATGGGCCGGCGTTTTGTACCTGTCGGCGCGAGATGATGAAGCGCAAGTTGCCAAGGCTAAGAAGCGTATATTAGATACGGTTATTGGCATTGCAGCTTACGGCCTTATGTTCGTAATCCTAAACCTTATCATTCCTGGCGGCGTCACAACTAATCGCATCTCGGCTTCGGATTGTCCGGAAATCGTTATTCCGACTCCGTCAGCTCCGTCCGACCCGGGCACTCCTGGCGATCCCGGAACGCCGGGCTCTCCATCGACCCCGCCAACACCGTCGACTCCGGCATCATATCCAGATGGCTATACACCAGTACCAGAAGGTGCCGACAAAGTAACAAAGATCAATATTCTCGGCGAAGATTGGATTGTCGTTAATACAAAAACAAGTGTCCTGGAATATGACAAAATCATCAAGAAGCACAAAGTGGCGCAGGATAAGCAGACCTGTCCATGGGGCGGAGGTTGTTACTCGTCTGGTGCGGATAATGACAAATGTATGTCTTTTGCGGAAACCTTTACTTATGACATGTATTACGGCACAACTACTAGTGACGTACAGGCGCCAAAATGGGCCAGATCGTATTATGTGAGCACCTCCATAAAAGAAGATGATGTAAAGAAGGTGCTAGCCGTATTGTATAACCAAGTAAACGGTGGCCTTCCGGCAGTAGCTCAGGTTTCGTATAATGCAGATTTCAATAAAAAAGATAATACTCGCCACTTCATTTCTGTGGTCGGTTATCGCGCAAGCGTCAAAAGCGCATCCGAATTGAAAGTTGAAGATTTGCTAATTATGAATACGAATGGTCATATCCAGCCAGCCACTGCAAAGGGAAGCGGTAAGGCATATTATGGTGGCGGTTCTGCCTATGCCTCGTATTTGCCACTCATCCCTGGCAGCATTACGAATCATAGGAAAAAATATACTGGCTACTATCTTCGTTTAATTAATCTTAGCCGCCAAAATCACAAAAAAGTCGATAAACATTAAGGCACAAAAAATGGCAGGGGCGGCAAGACTCGAACTCGCGACACCTGGTTTTGGAGACCAGTGCTCTACCAACTGAGCTACGCCCCTACGGCTCCGTTCATTATAACATATCTTATGGCGTGGTAAAATAGAACCAATATGTACGATAAGTTTACAGATTTTATTAAAGACAAACAGAGTATTTGTATTATTCAGGCCGAGAATCCTGACGGCGATTCCTTAGGCTCCGCGCTTGCGTTAGAGTCGGCACTTTCTGATAAAGAAATATCTCTTTATTGCCCAGTCGATATTCCTAAATATATGCGTTATTTTGAGGGCTGGAGTAGGGTTGAAAATGTATTTCCATTTCGCGTCGATGGCTACATTATTGTTGATACAGCCAGTTCAACGCTCCTCTCGAAGCTTTTGAACGATGGTGCAATACGCAACAGTTTATATTCTGCGCCAGTACTAGTCATTGATCATCACGAGACGGAAGCAGACTTAGATTTTAATTACGATAGCATCATTGAGCCTACCTCCAGCTGCTGCGCGCTTTTGTATAAGATTTTCAAGGATCAAGATGTCAAGATTGATGCTCTTTGTGCAGAAAATATCATTTATGGCATTCTTTCCGATACGCTAGGTCTCACCTCCCAAACAACGACTTCAGACGACTATCGTGCTGTAGCGGAGCTCATGGATGCCGGCGCAAAGATAGCAGACATGGAAGAGCGCCGTCGCGAGTATTCTAAGAAGTCGCCACGCATACTTGACTATAAAGCAGACCTTATTAAGCGCATCGAATATAATCTTGACGGTAAACTTGCCACTGTTCATATTCCATTTGATGATATTCAGGAATTCTCCGATGAATATAACCCGAATGTGCTCATCCTCGAGGAGCTTCGCCTGGTTGAGGGCGTAGATATTGCTGTAGCAATCAAGACTTATCCGGACGGGAAACTTACAGGCAAGATCCGCTCCAGTTTGCCGATAGCCGACCAAGTTGCCGGCTACTTCGGTGGCGGCGGGCATCCATATGCGGCTGGTTTCCGTACTTACGACACGACTTACGAAGAAGCTGTCAATGATCTCATTTCTGCAACAATGGACGCAATTTCTTCGCTCCCAGATTCAGAACCAGTCGGCTCTTTTTAGACATTTTTGTTCCGCTTATGCTAAAATATACGTATGCACATGCATGGGTTGGGCGTTAGCACCGAAAAAATAAATGATCGAATCGATTTTTGCGATTATCTCTCTGTCGCACAAATCTTTTTGAAAGATAATTTCTTATTAACTAGACCACTCAGTTTTTCTGATATCAAGCCGAGATTGCTTGGGCATTGGGGTTCGTGTCCTGGCATCAATATTGCATACGCAAATATTAAGGCACGCTTCCCGGTGGCGGACTTTATTCTTGGTCCAGGCCACGGCTTTCCGGCACTTCAGGCGAACTTATTCTATGACGGTGATTTATATGAGCATTATCCTGATGCTACGCCGAATCTTCATGGTATCGAATATATTTGCAAGAATTTTTCTTGGCCATACGGCTTTCCGTCACATTCCAGCCCTGCCACGCCTGGCGTAATTGCCGAAGGTGGTGAGCTTGGGTATTCTCTAGCTACGGCCTATGGCATGGCACTTGGCCGTCCAGAGCGCACGGTCGCTGTGTTAATCGGCGATGGCGAGCTCGAAACTGCCACTGCGTTAGCCAGCCTAAATCTCAACAAGATTCTAAACTCCGAGCACAACGGCTGGGTAATTCCGATTTTGCACCTGAACGGCTACAAGATTTCCGCGCCAACACTCTATGGCCGCAGTAGCGAGCGCGAACTTTTGCAGATATTCCGCGGCTTTGGCTTCGATCCAATCATCGTCGACGGCACGCGTACAGACGATTTCCAGCTTGCGCTTGCAAATATTACCCGCAGAACCTTCATTATCATGAAGACGCCAAAGGGTTATGGCGGTCCAAAAGAGCTAGATGGTCTCAAGATTGAAGGAAACTGTGCTTCCCATCAAGTCCCACTTCCAAACGCAAAGACTGACGAAGACCAATTAAGAATGCTAGAAGAATGGATGAAATCTTACAACTTTAAGGAGCTATACGATGAATTTACCAAACGCGGTTGAGCACCCAGGTGCAGAGAAATATTCTATCGCTAAGGTGTTTGGCGAATGTCTCCGCGACGAAATGCGCGCGCATAAAGATTTTTACTTCTTCTCCCCAGACGAAACCACCTCTAATCGCCTCGATACGGTCTATGAAGCATCAAATCGTGCCTGGATTCGCAAGATTGAGCCATGGGATAAACATCTATCCTCTAATGGCCGTGTTATTGAGATGCTTTCAGAAAACACGCTATTTGCCGTAATGGCTGCTCATATTTTGAGCGGTGGTCGCGGTTGCATGACTTCCTATGAATCGTTCTTGCCGATTATTTCATCTCAGATTGACCAGCACCTCAAATTTATCAAGCAGAGTAAAGAAATCGAGTGGCGCAAGCGTGTCAATGCCGTAAATATCCTTTCGACATCTTGCTGGCAGCGTCAAGATCATAATGGCTATACGCATCAGAATCCAGCTCTCATTTCGAGCCTGCTCGCAAAACCTTCTAATCTCGCAAACTGCTTATTCCCGGTAGATGATGTCGCAGCTGCAGCCGCTTGGGAATTCATGACCAAGTCCAAAGATGTTGTAAATCTTACAACATTTAATAAGATTGAGCAGCCACGTTGGATTGATATTAATCATGCTAGATTCCAGTTAACCCATGGCGGTGCATCAATTTTCGGTTTCGCCTCTGACGACAATCCGGATATTATTGTTACCGCGGCGGGGGATATCCCAACTTACGAAGCGCTTGAAGGTATAAAGCTCGCAAAACAAGACGCCCCAGATATTCGCGTACGCTTTGTGGGTATCGCCGCATTGTCTTATGGTGCTATTGGTACCACCGAGAATAAACTAAAACCATCTGATTTTGACGATTATTACACTATCAATAGACCGATTATTGTAAACTTCCATGGTTATCAGGAAACAATCCGCGCTATCTTCAGTCATTATGCGGATATGCGCCGCGTTGACATTCACGGTTATGAAGATCATGGTTCTACTACTTCGCCACTCGATGAGCTCGCACGCAACCGCTGCTCCCGCTATGATATAGCCCTAAACATACTTGAACGCACTGGTCATTACGACTTTACGCGCAAATATCAGGATTTAGTTATCGAAAATGCGCACTACGCCAGCATGTACGGTGTAGATAAATAATTGACGGGGGTGGTATAATACCCCCATGAGCAAGCTTATTTTAATTACTAACCCTGGCAGCGCCAGCCGCAAGTATGCCCTATATAACGGCGAAGAACTTATGGCGCAGTTCCATTTTGAGTACGAAGGCAAAAATGTCGTTTGTACAATTAACGACGTCGATGACGGCAAAAAGAAGATTAAACCAGGCATCAAGGATCTTAACGATGCTATTACTATCCTTCCAAAGATTCTTAGCGATGAAGAATATGTTACCGGTCAGCACAAACTTGCTGCAGTTGTAGTTCGCATTGTTGCCCCTGGCGATTACTTCACTGAGGACCATGTTGTTGATGCGGAATACATGAAGCAACTCAAAGAAGCAGAGAAGCGCAATCCTGTTCACGTCCCAACTACTGCTAATGAAATCCGCGGTATTCGTGAATGCTTCAAGGATGTAAAAATCATTTCCGTATCCGACTCTGCTTTCCACTGGGAAAAGCCAGATACATACAAATATTACAGTTTTGATACAGAGCTTGCAGACAAATATGAAATTAAGCGCTATGGCTACCATGGCCTAAGCTATGCATTTATTTCTCGCTACATGAAGGAACAGGGTATTCTTCCAGAGAAATTGGTTGCTATGCACCTTGGCTCTGGTTCCAGCGTTTCCGCTATTCTTAACGGTCGCGCAATGGACAACTCCATGGGCTATACCCCACTTGAAGGCCTCGCAATGTCTACTCGTGTTGGTACGATTGATGCTGCCGCCGCACTTAACCTCAAGAAGGCCCTCAAGATTACTTCCGACGAAGAATTCTTGCTATATCTCAACAAGAAGTGTGGTCTTCTTGGTCTTTCTGGTGTTTCTGATGATTTGCGTGAAGTGATTCAAGCTCGCGACGAAGGCAATCTTCGTGCATCCAACGCACATTCTATCTTTGTGTATCGCATTCAGAGTTACGTTGGCCAAATGGCCGCAACCCTCGGCGGTGTCGATGCATTGGTATTTGCTGGTACTATCGGTGAGCGCTCCGAAGAAATCCGTCGCTTTGTTACTCAGAAGATGGGTTACCTTGGCTTCCGCCTCGACGAGGAAAAGAATGCCAACCCAGAATTTACTGGTCGCCACGCATTAATCTCCGCAGCAGATTCTAAGCCAATCTACATCGTATTTACCGATGAAACTGCACAGATGATCTATCGCGCACAGAAATTCCTAGAAGAAGAATAGTATTTCTATCTTAAAAGAGCCCCCTAAAAAGGGGCTCTTTTTGTTAAACTAGATATATGGAGAGATTTTTTGATTACTTTACCCCAAATCACTACGACCTCGATCTAAAAATCGATGCCGAAAAAACAAAGATTAACGGCGAGGCAATAATCCTCGGTGAAGCAAAAGCCGAAACTATTAAACTTCATGCGGTCAGGATGGACATAAAATCTATTCATATTGACGGCGCTAAGTTTGAAAGTTTCAAACATAACGATGGCGTTTTAGTTATTAGTGATATTGCGCTCGGAAATCACGAGATAAAAATCAAATTCGTTTCAAAGATAGAGTCCGATATGGAGGGCGCCTATCTTTCGACTTATGAATATAATGGTGAAACCGAGAAGATTGTTGCGACACAGTTTGAGTCTCACTATGCGCGCGAGTGTTTCCCGTGTATCGATGAACCAATCGCAAAGGCTACATTTAGCCTCAAAATCACGTCTGTAGATACCGATACTATCCTCTCCAATATGCCTGCCAGTTTCACTACGACTCAGGACGGTGTAAAAACTGTCGAATTCGCCGAAACTCCACGCATGTCGACCTACTTGGTGGCATTTGCAGCTGGTAAATTTAACGCAACTCGCGCAAAGACTCAGCATGGAGTAGATATTACGGTTTATGCCGGCCTTCATCAAAACTCCTCTGATCTTGCCTACGCAGCGCAATTTGCGGCTGATGTATTAGATTATTACGATAATCGTTTTGGTACGCCATTCCCGTTGCCAAAGATGGATCTTTTGGCGCTTCCAGATTTTGAGGCGGGCGCAATGGAGAACTGGGGCTTAGTTACCTTCCGTGAAATTGCTCTTATTGCAAACGAAAATTCATCGCTCGATACAAAGCAATATGTCGCTATCGTTATTGCTCATGAGCTATCCCATATGTGGTTCGGTGATTTGGTCACGATGGCCTGGTGGGACGATCTCTGGCTCAATGAATCGTTTGCCAATATGATGGAGGTCTATTCTACGGATAAAATCCGCCCAGAACTTCGTGCCTGGGAAGACTTTTACCTTTCTGCCGTATCTGGCTCATTCTCCCGCGATAGCTTACCTGGCGTGCAACCAGTCAAAGTTGAAGTTAATAGTGTTGAGGAAATCGCAAACCTCTTCGATGGCGCCATTGTCTACGGCAAAGGCTCGCATTTACTCTTGATGTTAATGCGCACGATGGGCGAGGAGAACTTCTTTGCTGGCCTCAAGGAGTACTTCGAAAAGCACAAATATGGCAATACGGTTGCGGATGACCTTTGGAACGCGCTAACTCCGCATGCGGACTTCGACGTCAAGGAGTTTATGACGCCATGGCTTACCCAGTCCGGTTTCCCGGTAGTAACAGGGAAGAATCAGACCCGCTTCCTCCTTACCGGCGAGACTGACGATACAAAATATCCAATCCGCGAGCTTCGAGACGATTTGTCTGGTCACTATATTATTAATTACAGTGAGGAAGAATTTGCAGAGAAGCTGAAAAAAGTCGATTCAATGAATAAGGAACAAAAACTTCGCTTACTCATGGATCGCCGTATGCTAGCAAAGACTAATTATGTCCCATCCGTATCTCTATTACCGCTCGTAAAAGCCTTTGCTAACGAAACAGATTCTGTAGTTTGGGAGATTGTTGCCGCGATTATTGCAGATCTCAAGGCTTTCTTTGACCCGAAAACCGACCAAAAACATCAATTCCAGGCTTTCGTGCACGAAGTAGCTTTGCCAAGCTACCGCAGGCTCGGCAATGCCGCCAAAGAAACTGATACGTATGACGATATTCAGCTTCGCGCCACTATTATGGGCATGATGCTATATTCCAACGACCAGGCATACCTCGACGAAATCGACAATATATATTACGGTAAGCCAATTTCGAAGGTAGATGCGAACCTACGTTGGGTAGTAGGGGCAACTTTGGTTAAGCGTCATGACGAACTATCTTCTAAGTATTTCAATCTATACAACAAAACTCCGGATGCCGCTTTGAAGCGCGATCTTACCGATGCGCTTACAAATACACGAAATCACGATATTGCTATGGGGTACTTAGACAGACTAATGGATGGCACGATTCGTCCGCAGGACCGTCTAATATTCTATATTCGTCTCGCTCGTAACTACGTAATTAAGGACGAGGCACTTGATTGGATGTTTAAGAATTGGGATTGGCTCCGCAAAGAAGAAGGGGATAAGACGATTCCGGATTATCCGCGCTATGTTGCTAGCCTCATTCGCCGCCCAGAAGAAGCAGAACGCTTCAAGACATTCTTTAGTCAATACAAGGATGAAAGCATCCTAACGCGCGATATTAATGTAGCTTTCTCCGAAATTGATGCTCGCCTAGAGCTTATCGAGAAAGATCAGCCTGCTATATTCGATTACCTAAAGACCGCCGTATAAAAAGAAGCATTAGTGGCAGAGCAAAATAACCAGCAGAAATAGATATTATTATCAGCCTGCTGGTTTTTGTTTTTTACATATATTTATATATAGTCGCTGAACGCTAATTGGGTTTGTATTAATGCACTAAAACCCGAAAAATAGGCCAAAAACCCCTAAAAACAGCCAAAAAGGCCAAAAAAGTGCAAAAAAGTCCAAAAATCTTCAAAAAAACCCTTGCATTGGGCCTAAATTTGCGTTAATATAAGAACAGTTTTTGTTCAAGTTCGTTTTGAACCTCTGAAAATAGTGTGATAAATTGCGAGGAAAAAGAAAATTACATTATTTTCTTCGCTCCAAGTTTATCTTTTAACAATTTGAATTAGACAACAATAGGAAATTTAATTGACGGCAGTAATTGAAGATCAATTACTAGTTAAGTCAATGCATAAAAAGGTACATAAGGGCACTGATAGTGGATGCCTTGACATTTGCAACCGATGAAGGACGTAGAACTCTGCGATAAGCTTCGGGTAGCTGAGAACAAGCTTTGATCCGGAGATTTCCGAATGGGGAAACCTAATACAAGTCATGTTGTATTGCCGTTACCTGAACACATAGGGTAATGAGACGGGTACCAGCCGAACTGAATCATCTTAGTAGGTTGAGGAAAAGAAAATAACCAATGATTCCGAAAGTAGTGGCGAGCGAAATTGGAATAGTCTAAACCTCAAGATAACCTTACGGTTTAACGACCAGAGTTATTAGGGGTGTTGCGTGTTTACACAATTTTTATGCTGAGCAGTTAAGTTCACTTGACCGTTCGGCATAAAAACCAACAGCGTTAACTGAGTGGATAAGATTCGTAGTTGTTAGCGGAAGCGTTTGAATGGCGCGCCAAAGATGGTGAAAGCCCAGTATGCGAAAACAACTATTAGAACTTATATGTGTTTTCACAAGTAGGACGGGGCACGAGAAACCCTGTTTGAATCCGGCAGGACCACCTGCCAAGACTAAATATTGCAAATGATCGATAGCGAACTAGTACAGTGATGGAAAGGTGAAAAGAACCCCGGGAGGGG
>R25__coassemble_30_pt1 | contig 95737 bp, 112 predicted proteins | sample R25__metabat2_low_PE_009 | metagenome-assembled genome bin R25
TGTAGATACGTAGGCAATCTGTAACTTTGAACTTGGAAAAGTCCAGAATTACAGATTATTTTTTATGTCTAAGCATAAGTGAGGAATTACAAAAACTCTAAAGCATTTTTCAAAAATGAAGGTTTTCGAACTGCTTAAATCCTGGTTGTCTATCTGTAAAATGTCCAAAAAGTCCAGGATGTGGTTTTAGACCATTTGAAGTTCAAATTGTACTGGTGAATTGTATCTCAAATAATGCTGTTCGCGCTGGTTGTTATAGAAATCAATATAATCATCAAGTTCACGCTTGAACTCGGCTTCGCTTTTAAAGTTGTTTCGGTAAATACATTCTTTCTTTAATGTTCGAAAGAAAGCTTCGGCAACAGCGTTATCGTGAGGAGTACCGGGATGGGAGAAGGATTGCGTGATACCGAAGCGCGCTGTAATTTTACTCATCGAATACGAAACATATGGCCCGCCATTGTCTGTATGAACGATTAACCCTTTGCTCGGTCGTTCTTTCCGAATTGCCTCATTGATGGTTCTAGCAGCAAGATTGGTGCTGGGATTTCTGCCATAGTTATACGCTAAGACTTTTCTGGAATAGAGATCGAGATAAACACAGATATACATCCTGCGGCCATTTAAGTCAAAACAAGTCATATCGCTAACCCAAACGATATTAGGCTCGCGAACATCAAACTTTTGCTTGAGCCGGTCAATACGGCGCTGCTCGATAGCTTTTTTGTAGTTTGCCTTACTGCTGGACTGAATTGGAGATAAGCCCATTTCGTGCATAAGCTCAGAAACAAGTTTTTCGCTGATTGTTATACCCTGCCGTTGGAGGGAGTGGCGCACACGTTTAACGCCGTAAGTTTGGCGGCTAGTATTAAATATGTCCGAGATCTTGCCGGATAACATAGCGCGTCGTTCTATATACCAAGCCTTCTCGTTCTTGTTACGAAAGAGATGGTTGTAGTAGGTGCCGGTAGGCAAAGAAAAAGCGTCACATAGTTCATGGACGCTATACTTACCGTATTGTTCGTCGATCCCGGCTTTCTTATCTTTCAGGGTGAGCTCTTTGAAGAAAGATGAGTTATGGATGATCTCCAGTTCGTTTTCTAGTTTCCTGATTCTATCGTTGGCGAGCTGCAAGTCTTTTAGTTTGACTGTGCCGTATTTATTCTTTTTCTCAGTATATGGTCGCACCCAAGTATAGAAAGTACTTTTGGCGCAGTCATATTCCCGACAGATGTCTGCGACTTTCTTTCCTTTACGGTAATCCCTAACGGCAAGAATCTTTTGAGTCTCGGATTTGCGTTTCATAACAGAAATCTCCTTTTGCCTAGTTTTTAACTAGAAAGAGGAGATTTTGCAAGCATAGCATCATGGAGCGGATTGTGATATCATTTATTCATGAAGACAAAGAAAACAATTAGTGTTAAGAAAATTATTATCATAGCACTTGCGGTGGTGGCAATATTTGTAGGTGTAATGAACGAGGTGAATGCTCGCAATATTATCAGTGCGGACACATTTCGTCCATGTTCCGATATGTATGAGGATGATTTTGAAGCTACAATTTGCGGAAAGCTGAATGCAACTCAGATGCTTCAGCAATCGCACTCTTACCATACTAATGCGTATATATGCTTTGCTTTAGCTGAAATATTGATTGTCGCGGCTATTCTCGATAAGAAATAAAACTAAAAATCTCCCTGATGGGAGATTTTTTGAAAGAACGAGTGCCGCCTAGGTGATGGCTTATTTCTTACTTCCAGACATTACATTCTGCGGTCCTGAATGGGTAGTCTCCAAGAATATTGACTGCACCAACCCTAGCCTGCAATCGATAAACGTTGCTGCCGCACCAGAATTGACGACTACTAGAGTAGTCTATTGCGCCAAATTCTTCCCATACAGTATTGCCGTTTGCGTCGAGCATACGTATGTCTGTGTGGTGGAGAGAGCTAGTATTATATACTCGCACCCAAATATGTGAGTTGATTCCCGTATTGCCGGTCGCTACCCAAATATCTTGGCAAGTGCTAGTAAGCGTGTATGGTCCTGCCGCGTGTGCGATCCCAGTTGTGCAGAATAGCATGATAGCTATCAGGGCAATTGATAATAGAGTTTTAGTCTTTCGTTTCATAATAATGTAAACACCTCCGATAGGGCATACTAGGCGACGCTCGTTAAAAAAGAACGGCGCATTTTTTGTTTGCGCTGAATCATATACTAGCATGGTTCAAATATTTTTAGAAGTCTTAGCTGATGATGCTTCCCTTGGATACTCCCAGCTCTTCCGGATATAGATTCCGTTCTCTTTTAACACTTTGCGGACAGTATCTCCGCCAATTCCCACGATGGCTCCAACTTCTTTTGGGGTCTTCATTTCGGCATATAGCTCAATAATCTTTTTGACCAGTTCTGGTTTAGCGGTGGCTTGGTGGGATACTTCGACGCCATTGCGCTTCAGGGTGTCGCTGATAGTTCTGCGATGGCAGCCGAATTCCTTGGCTAGTTCGTAGCTCGAGGCGCCATTCTTATATCTTTCGCAAATTGTTTGAATTTCTAGTTCTGATAGATTTTTCTGTTGCTGAGTGATGGTTTTTACTGTAGAATTTGGGTCGTAGGATAAATCTGTGATTGATGGATCTATGGTCGGTTTTACAGGGGTGGGCTTATATCCCTTGACATATTCTCGAATTATTGAATAATTGTTTGAATAGGTTTCCGATAGGTCCACCATTTTTTATTGTTAATAAAAAGCCGCATCCTTTCGGGTGTGGCTTTTTGCTTTTAGTACCTAGGCGGTAATTCGCGTTGGTATGTGGTTGTTGCTTGTGAGAAGCGCTGTGCTTGGTTGTATGCCCATAGATAGGATTCTGGGCCCAAGTAGAAGATCTCTGCTGGCATGCCATTGTTGGCGTAGCTATCTCCGCCGCCTGTCCTGAATAGATTGAGCTTTTGAGTAATGACCGGACCGGTAATCGTTAGCTGGTTATTACAGTTGGCTGCATTAATTGTATTCTTGTCGAGTTTATTATTGTTTTGGTTGATTGCGTTATAGCCACTGCGTGGGTCGCAGGTGTAGATTTCGTTCGCAATCAGCCATGCGTCGATATGTTTGACGTTTTGTTTGATTACGATTTTGTCTGCGATAATTATCAGCTGCGGTATTTCGGATATAGTATTGTATGACTGTTTGTAACAGCCGGTGTTACTTACAGTTCCTGCGTATTCGGTATTATAAATGTTGCCATAGGCCATGTTCGTACCAATAATTAAGGTCTTGTCGGCCTCAATCACGGACGTACGGCTATTGTAGGTGTCGCCCTTAACCATACAGTATTCTACTCCATCATCGATGTAAGCAAGATTCGCTGTAGCGTGAGTATACTTTGCGCCATTCTGTAGACAAATAAATTTACTTTCCGAATTCGTACCGCTCGCGACGTAAGTGTTGCTATTAGGGTCGTAGGTACAAACACCGCCCACGCCAATCTTTGTAGCACTTGTTTTGGCGGCATTATTATTTGAATCCGTATAGCGCGTGCGGATTTGCTCCGCTAGACGTTCAGGATAGCTAGACGAGGCTGTGTTTATTGGCACTTGGCCCAGTTTTTCATCGGCGCACTCCGCGTTGGCAAAAGTCATGCTCGAGAAGTAGCAGGTTCGCGTGACGTTAGACATGGTGCCACCTCCCCACAGCGATGCACCAGATGCGACGCCCTTGATTTCGCCTGCGCTGGTATTTTTTATTGTGCCAGAAACGAGGCCGTATTCCGACCAAGAGCCGAAGAGTGCTTTGTTGTCGGCGCGGTCCGTGCTGCGTTTTGATGTTACGCCAATGATGCCTGCTGGCGCATAGATGTCCGAGCCTAGTGAGGCCATCGATGGGCGTTTTGCTACCGTAAAGCAGCTTAGCTTTGATAGATGCCAACGAGAGCCAGTATCTCTAAGCGCTTCGGCCTGGTTGTGGTCTTTGGTGATATTGGTGTCTACGATGCCGTGGCTATCAGATGGCCAGATGGCCGCTACGAAACAGATTTTTGTACCTACCGCAAAATTACTGCCGTCGTCGTTTATGCTTACGGTAATGTTGGATCCGCCGATATCGTGCGCGGTATTGTCGCCTGGATAATAAGTAGTACCTGTATCGCGACCGCGAACAATACTACAGTTAACGTTCCAGTCGCTAAACCGGCTACAGCGAGATAATGCGCTAAGCAGTGTATCTTGGTTACCTTCATTATCCATAATTCCGTATTCCTGCGCCGCAATCTCGTCTCTATATGTAGTTGCGCTTAGATCTGAGCCTGGAGCGACGGTTATTTGTACTAAGCGGTATTTTGTTGGCTTGGAGTAAGTCGTGTATGCCGTACTGCCATTTACTAATTCGTTCTGGCGTTTACCAATCTTTAAGGAAACTTTTGCTTTGACGGATTGTCCTAGTACGACATTGCCGCCAGATGCGCCCGTGCTGACTTCTGTTACGTAGTTGTATGGGACGTTGACGCGGCCGGTGACGGTTGCGGTTTTGTCGCCCTTGTGTCCGTCCTGGGCAACGCCATTTTCGTACCATATATCTGTCCAATATGCGGTCTGCGTAAATGATTTGCCGACGTCAGATGTCTCGCCGACCTTTGCTGAGGCACAGTTATTTTTTAGCGAATCAAAGTTTGGATCGTTTGGCCTGATTCCTGGAATATTGTAGTAATCACTTACGCCACTATCGCCGCACTTATAGAGATCGTCGGCGTTGTTGCTTGGTGAATTTGTAGTGTATTCATATTTATGGCTTTCGGTTGTGCCATTCGGGAATGGACCTTCGCCAGGCGTGCTGCTTGAAGTACCGACAACTTTGCTTGTAGCGGTATATGGACTACTACTAAGTGTCTTTCCGAATAGGTAGCCGGCTTTATCTGTGCCGATGGAATAGGTGGTTATATACTTATCCGCGAACTGACTCGCCAGCTCACCCGCAGCGCACATTGTGTACTTATAACGCACACTATCGCCAGGTTTCGCCCAGACCGTTAGTTCTTTGTCGGCGGACTCGTCGAGGCGGCCGGAGGTGCTTTTTAGCGCAGAGTTTTTGTAGATTTCCATTGTTAGGTAGTTGTGGGCCGTCTTAACGCCGTATTCCACGCCTTGGCAGCTTACCTTCTTTTTGGTAAGAGTAATACAATACTCTCCTACGCTTCCCTCGTGTGGATCTGAACCCCAGATTCTATCTTTGAAATAGAGCTTTTGGCAGAGTTTAATCGTCTGTTCTGGATAAATCTTTGTCGTAAATGAATCCGTCTTAGAGAATTTATCTCCTGCGGCCATATCTCCAGAATCAGTTTGGGCGATTATTGAACCATGGTCGTCGCTAAACCTGTAGCCACTGGTGCTTCCAAGCTCTGTTCTGATATATGTCTTTTTCTTGTTTGGCGATCCATGACTATCGCTACTAGAGCGTGTTACCGTATGAGTAAAGCGTACTGGGACATCTGTTGGAATATTTTCGCCATCGATGTCTATACTGTCTCCGTTATGGTATTCGGTCCAGGTGCCGTTGATCTTGACCTCGATCTTTATGGCGCCAGTGAAAGTGGTTTTGTATGGGCGTATCTTGACGCAGCCGGTCTTGCTTACGTATGGATCCCAGGCTGCTCTGTCTTCCCTTACTCTTGGATAATAGTAGAGGATTTGGCAATAGGTAGAAATATTTGCCGCCACGTCCGTTCTTGCTGCATCTACGTTTATGTTTGATGAGTTACTATTGTATTCGGTTTTCCAGCTATTTGCCGTGACTGTTGAATTTGCCCAGCTTGTTTGTTGATTGAGACCTGTGTAGTTAGTAGTGCCGGTGCTCCTGGCGGTTTTGAACCACGTAGCGGCATTTACGGTATTGGTGCGCTTTAATTGGTGTTTGAAACGCAATGCGGCACTGTTGCTATCAACCCATACCGTATCAGCATCTGATGCCGACCTGTTTGCGTTTTTGTCCGTATCGGCTACAACTGGTACGACCCTACCGTCATACGAAGCCCAATAGTACCTATGAACGACGATACATTTATCTTTCTTCTCTTTGTCGCTTCCATTTCCGGCATAGCTAACTTTCTTGTAGTATTCTATTTCTTCGCAAATAGTATTGTCGCCATAACTCAGACTAATATTGTTTCTCGTATCGGTTTTTACGAGTTCCCATTTATCCTTCGTTGAAGTTGCGAAGTTGTGGGTTCCACTAGCATAAGAGCTCGAGCTTTTATCTCTGTAGGCCCACCAGCTATTTGTGACTGTATTATTATTGTTAGTATCTTTTCGCTTTACATAGTCTTTGAAAGTAACATTTACTTTGTCAGAGTCTATGTAATATTTTTTAGTAGTACTATTATAAGTCGCATTAGTGCTATCTAAATCGACTTTACCTGTAAATTCCGTTGATGGGAGCTTGATTTTTAGAGTAATATCTTGTTCCTGGTCTGCGCAGCTGCCAGAGTTGCCACCGTGGCATCGATATACATTTACTCTACGCGTGTATTCCGTGTAGTCGCCGTTCTGTTTTGTTGAAGGCCATCCATCCGTTGCGTGCCATCCTACGAATTTTGCAATATTAATTGTCGTTGCTAGACCGTCGCCAGGTGAACCCCAAGTACCACGAGTAAGGTTCGTGCTGTCGTCGATAGAGTCTGCATCCTTGGTTGTTCTAAGTACTGCGGTTGTATTAGAGAACTGTGTACACATGCCGTAGTATTTTGCTGAAACCGTACCGGAAAGGCCACTAATATCGAGCGTAATGGTCAAGCTTTTACTGTCTGTCGCGCTTCCTAGCCATGCAGAACAGACGTTTGTTCCAGCCTTTACTGATTCCCATTCCGTGTCGCATACCCATTGAACTGACGGGATATGCCGTCTTCCATCACTCTTACTATAACAATCTTCTTTTGATGAGTAAGATGCCGCATATACAAATTCATAAGTCGACAATGTGCCGAACACTATTGAAAACGTTACGGCGGCTAGTACTTTTAGAAAGGTTTTCATCCTTTGCCCTCCGAATCATCTTGGCAACCGCCACGATCTTTGCATTTTTGCAAGTATTCTTGATAGAGTTCTTCGTCGTGATAGTAATTTGCTATGTTCATAACATCGACTGCGCTCATTTCGGTCTGCTCGTCTTCGTCGATTGAGATGATGTCTGAATAGATCGTATCTTTCGAGTTGATTGGGTCAGTATCTAGTAAATCCATTATCTCATCTCTAGTTTTTCTGATTCTTGCCTGATATTCTTCCTCGGCCCTTTTTTGTTCTTGCTCAATACTTGTCTTGATAATGAAATACGATGGTATAGCTATCGCTAATATAATCACAGTAATGGTTATAAATTTATGCCACTTGCCAAAGAAGAAATACTTGATCTTCTCTATGCAATCAGTTATTTTTTCGCGACGTTTGCGCTGACGCTCTTGTCTGGCAAAGATGCGATTTTCTTTTTTTCTAGTTTCGGCTTTTTTCTTTAATTCGCTAATAACGCGCGCGTCTTCCGCTTTTTGGCGCTTTTCATTTTCCGCTTTAATTTTTGCATTATTGGCTTTTTCTTCTGCCTCAATCTTCTTCACGATTTTTTCGGCGCGTTTTTTGGCCTTTTCTTCTTCTTCGGCCTCGATCCTAGCCTTCTTTTCGGCCTCTTTTTTGCGCTGTTCGGCGCCTTCTACGTTAACAAAATACTCAGCCTTGCCTTTTTTGCTAATATCGGAAGCCTTGAATGAAATGTCTTTTTCGTCAATAGGAACACCATCGATATCGACGGTTTCGGCTTTTTTGCGTGCCTCTTTTTCGGCATCAATAGCCTGCTGCTCTTCCTCTTCGGCAGTTGTAATATTGGGAGAATCAAAATTAAGATTCTCGTTCACCTCACCCGGTGCGTTTTTAGCGCTCATATCATTATTTTAGCATAAACAAAATGGATGATATAATAAAAAGCATGTCAAAAAAGTCTAACTTTTTTAGAAAGCATGAAATATATCGAACCACGCAAAACTAACTTGCTTTTATGGCTATCTCTTCTAATCTTTACGCTAGAGGCGGTCGGTATTGTTGGCTATTATTGGCTCGCAGGTGGCTATTTTGGCGATTCTAGCCTTACGATTAGTCGTTTTGTTGGTCTAGATACTTGGAGCTCGCTGGTGTTCGCTGGTGGTAATACGATTATAGTGATCTTGATGCTCTATTATATGACGACTAATGCGCGTGTAAAGAATTTTGCCTGGCGCTTTCTTATGATGGCTTATATTGCGACTTTTGTGGCATTATCGATATTCCCGCACTCTGTTAACGGCGGTACTGTGGCAGAAATTCATCAATTCTTCTCGGGTGCGATGTTTTTATTGATTTTTTTGCTTGGTATTACGTCTTTAATTATTGCGAAGAATAAGTCTTCTACGATTATTGGTACGCTTTTTACGGCTTTTTCGATTTTCTTCATTGTTTGCTATATTATTCGCCCAGAATTTTTTACACAAAATATACTCTGGTTTGAAACAGAGTATATTTATGCTTTCTTCGCTGCGATTATTAGCTCAAATAATAAATCGGTTTGACGCTAATCTTCGATTTCGCTTACTTCTTTGTCGGCAGTCTCTTTTTGTTCTAGAACCTTAATCATGGTTTCTCCGTCCTGGTAATATAGGCCGATAATGTAATTATTTTCGAATCTTATATTGCCTAAGTCGCCAAAGGAAAGAATGCGTGCGATGCCGATTTTGGCATTTTTTACCTTCTTGTTGGTTAGATAAGTCTGTAGATCTTTGAGATACTTGGTTGCATCAGAGATTTTATAGTCAGTCTTAATCATGATAACGCCGTCGTCTTCGTAGGTTGCAACATCGTAGACGTGGCTCTTGTTGTCGAATTTGGTAATGCCCAGCATCTTGAAGGTGCGGTTTTTGATAATGCCGGCAAGGTCTACGATATCCTCTAGATCCTCATCTAGTGTGTCGATATCGTCTTCGACGGTAATTGCATTCTTTGATTGAGTAACTGAGGAGTAAATGACGCCTTTTTTGGTATTGACGACAAACTCGTCGCCAACTTTTTTGATGTCACCCTTAGAAATCTCGAGTTCGTTATTCTTTTTGTAGTAATTGATGAGATATTCTATTGCGTCATTGTCTGATAGCTCATATTTACAGTCACCCTCTTTTTCCATGACGAGTTCGCCGCTGTAATTAGTGACACGATTTTCGCCGTCGGTTAGGCATAGTATAACGTTGCCGCCGATGCGCGTTGCAAATGAGCTAGCCTGATACTCGAGCCCGTTTGGGCTAGTATCTAGGCCGTCTTGGATTTTCTTTAAATCGCGAAGGAAGTAAATCAGCTTATCGTCGTCTTGAGCCTTAACCTTTTCGACAAGCGAAGAGGCAGTTTTAACGAATTCATTTTTCTCCTGTAGGCCTGGGAGAATCAAAGCTGCTGCAATGCCACCACCTGCTAGCAATACTACAAGTAGTACGATCGCGATGATGATTGGGGCTTTGGACTTTTTCTTTGGTGCTTCTGGCGCGGTTGCAGCTGGAGCTGGCGCGACGGAAGTTTGGGTTAATGTTTGATATTGTGTTGGCTGAGGTTCTGGCTGGGTCTCAGCGATTGGCTGTGCGCTTTCAACTGGCGCAGCGGCTGGCTCTGCGATTGGAGCTGGCTCTGGAGCAGGTGCTGGAGCCGGCGTCGGTTCTGGTGCCGGTGCTGGACCTGTTGGTGCTGCGTTGTTCGGTTCGTCTAAAATCGAAGCGTAGCCTTGGTTATTATCATTAGCGTTTTCCATACTTACATTATACACAAAAATATCTCCCCTTTCGGAGAGATATCTTTGTTTTGAAGCGGTATTAACGCTTGGAGAACTGTTCGCGTTTGCGAGCACTGCGGAGACCGTAGTGTTTGCGTTCCTTTTCGCGTGGGTCGCGCTTCATGAGGCCTGCCTTCTTGAGTACTGGGCGGAATTCTGGGAATTCGGTGACCAATGCACGAGAGATAGCGAGCTTGATAGCGTCGACCTGACCTGCAACACCACCACCTTTTACGAGGACGGTGATATCGTATTCTTTTTGCTTCTGAGTCATTGCAAGAGGATCGGTGATTTCTGCCATCAAGGTTTTGTTGCCACTCAAGAAATCGAGAGCTGGCTTGCCGTTGATGGTGATTTCGCCTTTACCCTTGTAGAGACGTGCGGTTGCGGTTGCAGCTTTGCGGCTACCGTTACCGTAGGTATACTTAGCGTTCTTAGCTGGCATTACTTAATCTCCTTTGGCATCTGTGCCGTGTGAGCATGCTCTGCGCCTGGGAAGACGCGGAGGCGAGCTAAGCGATCGGCTTGAAGTTTATTCTTTGGAAGCATTCCTTTAACTGCTTGCTGAATTGCAAGAGCTGGGTCCTTCTCGATAACTTCCGCGAGGGTAAGGTCGGTAAGACCACCTGGGAAGCCAGAGTGACGATAGTAATGCTTGTCGGTCATCTTGTCGCCGGTAACCTTGAGGTTCTTTGCGTTGATAACTACAACGTAATCACCATTGTCGGTATGTGGCGTGAAAGTGACTTTGGACTTGCCGAGTAACTTGTCGGCAATAACAACTGCGAGCTTACCGAGTGGCATCGTAGATGCGTCGATAATCCACCATTCGCGATTGATTTCAGAGGATTTCTGACTATAAGTTTTCATACTTACTTCTCCTCTTTCTTAGCAGCTGGCTTTTCGGCTTTCTTTTCTTCTTTGACTTCATCTTTGATTTCGTCTACGAAAGAAATGGTTGCCATTTCGCTGTTATCGCCACGGCGGAAACCGGTACGCTCAATCTTGAGGTAGCCGCTATTGCGCTTAATCTGTGGTGCGATAACGTCGACGAGCTGATTGCCAAGTACCTGATCGTTCAAGCGAGCGATAACGAGGCGGCGGGAAGCCAAATCACCTTTCTTTGCGATGGTGATGAGCTTTTCAGCTGGGCGGCGAATTTCTTTAGCCTTTGCTATGGTTGTATTAATTGATTTGTACTTAAACAAGGAGCGCATGAGACCACGTGTCAATGCGGTGCGTTGGTCGTTTTCGCGGCCGAACTTGCGCCCTTTATATCCGTGACGATGCATTTAAATTTTTAACTCCGTTAGTTTTTCGCGGACCTCATCAAGTGCCTTAGCGCCGAAGCCCTTAAGCTCTTTGAGATCGCTTTCTGATAATACGACGAGATCGCGTACGGTGCGAATTTCATTGTTGATCAATGCGTTTGCAGTACGTGCCGATAGGCCGAGGTCTTCGATTGGAAGCATAAGGCCAGATTCGTCTTCGGCTTTGCTTGCGGTTGGTGCTGGTGCGGATTCTACCGTAGTGCTACCGGCAAGCGCTTTGTATTGGTTTACCAAGATTGCTGCAGCTTCTTCGAAAGCTTCACGTGGGGTAATAGTACCATCGGTGTCAATCGCAAGAGTTAATTGCTGTAGGTTGGTATCTTGGCCAACACGAGTATTTTCAGCGTTGTAGCGAACACGCAAAACTGGAGTAAAGACGGCATCAAGTGCGATCATATCGCTGTGAATGCGGTCTTCACTGGATTGTTCGATGCTGAGGTAACCACGACCAGTGTCTACAACCATGTCCATCTTCAAAGTGAATTTTGGATCATCGATGTTGCAGATAATCTGCTGTGGGTTTGCGATTTCAACTTCTGCTGGGAGTTTGATGTCGCCAGCTTTTACTACACCAGTACCCTTCTTTTCGAGGTGAAGTTCGACTGGAGCGTCGGAATGAGACTTGATGTGAATGTTTTTAAGATTCAACATGATGTCTACAGTATCCTCGACGATGCCTGGAATAGCGGAAAATTCGTGAGTAGCGCCCTCAATGCGGAAAGCAGTGATAGCGGCACCCTTAATGCTAGAGAGAAGTACACGACGTAGTGAATTACCAAGAGTGTTACCGTAGCCATAATATAGTGGCTTGATAACAAAGCTGGAACTGTTCTCACCAAGGTCCTTGATCTCTGCTAGTTCTGCTTCGTGAATTACTTTTGTCATACTTCTCCTTTAGCGTGAGTAATACTCGACGATTAATTGTTCGTTGATGCCCACCTCAGCTTCTTCGCGCTTTGGCGTACCAGTGATTTCGATTTTCATTTTCTTGACGTCTGCCTTCATCCAAGATAGTGGTGCCTGGCTAGTAGCACCGGCGACATTTTCAAGATTTGCGAAATAGGTGTTTTTCTTTGATTTTGGACGAACTTCGAGGACGTCACCTGGGTTCAAACGAATCGATGGAATATCGACACGCTTACCGTTGAGGGTAAAATGACCGTGAGAAACGAGCTGACGTGCTGCGCGGCGAGTTGCTGCGAAGCCGGCACGATAAACTACGTTGTCTGCGCGACGTTCTAGATATTCGAGAAGTTTTTCGCCAGTTTTGCCTGGAGTACGTTGTGCTTCATGCATGAGCTTAGCGAATTGCTTTTCTAGTAGACCGTAAATGCGGCGTACTTTCTGCTTCTCGCGGAGCTGAGTCAAATAAAGACTGCCACCGCGAACGCGCATGTCGGCGTGCTGACCAGGAATACCGGTCTTTTTTGCCATGATTTTTTGTGCTTTTGGAGCAAGCGCATAACCTTCACGGCGAGATTGCTTACCAATAGGTTGTAAATCACGTGCCATTACGGTTTCCTCTCTCCTTTAGGACGGCAACCACCATGTGGAATTGGGGTCTTGTCCGTGATGCTATTAATAGAAATGCCCATAGTGCTAAATGCGCGGATAGCGCTGTCGCGGCCGAGGCCGATACCCTTGACGAATACGTCTACGCTATTCATGCCGTGATCACGCTTTGCGATTTCAGCAACTTTTTCTGCGGCGATCTGTGCTGCGTAAGCAGTACCTTTCTTGGAACCGCGGAAACCGTTTGCGCCAGCGGAAGAAGCTGCGAGGATTTCGCCCTTCTTGTCAGTTACGCTAACGATAGTGTTGTTGAAAGTAGCTTGAATGTGTACTTCACCGGCTTGGACAATGCGTTTGCCCTTTTTGCCTTTAGCTTTTGGTGCTTTCGGCTCCATCTCAGGAGCTGTATTGACTGTTGTATCTTCTGCCATATTAACTCCCTTGATTAAGTTTTACTTGCTGCCTTTGGCTGAGCGCCGCCTACTGCGATAGCTTTACCTTTGCGAGTGCGCGCATTCGTGCGGGTGCGCTGACCGTTGACTGGTAAACCTGCCTTGTGGCGAAGCCCCTTGTAGGAATTGATATCCTTGATACGTTTAATATTGTTTGTCACGAGGCGCTTGAGGTCACCTTCAACGGAATATTTGCTAGAAATAATATCGTTGAGTTTTTGTTCTTGAGCCTCGGTGAGATCTTTCACCCGAGTGGTCGGCTCGATTTTAGCCGCCGCAAGGATGGCTTTGCTAGTGGTGCGACCGATACCATAAACGTAAGTAAGTGCAATCCACACTTGCTTTTCGCTAGGAATCGTAACACCGGCGATTCTTGCCATGCTTAACCCTGCCTTTGTTTATTCTTAGGTTTCTTCTTGTTAATGATACGTAGCACACCTTTGCGGCGTACGATGATATCATCAGGGCTGATTTTCTTTACACTAGCACGAACTTTCATGTATTGAAAATTACCTTTCTGAAAGCATCTGTTCTAAAATCCTCGGATAGCAAATATCCGAGATTTTTAGTTTCTCGCTTTCGATTAAATTTAATCTTTTTGGCGATAGCTGATTCGGCCCTTTGTGAGATCGTAAGGGGTCAACTCAACATCCACCTTGTCGCCCGGCACGAGACGGATATAATTCTTACGCATTTTACCCGACATGTGAGCAACAATAATATGACCGTTTTCAAGTTCGACACGGAATTTAGTACCAGGAAGAGCCTCAACAACCTTACCGGTGAGTTTAATCACTTCCTTATTTTTTGCGCCAGCTGAAGAATCAGCGTCTCTCTTGGCGACTTTTGTCGTTTTCTTGTGACTAGCCATAAATTACCTAGGTATTATAACAAAAAATACCTTAAAAGTAAAGGTATTTTTATTGTATTTTTTAGTTTAATACGGCTCTTACTATAACAATTGAAGCATAGTCGGTTTCTGCATCGCTTTTTTCGATTGCGGTAACTAGCGATAGAGTCTCTTTGTCGTCAATGCGGCGCTGGATGCTTGGTAGTTCGTTTTCTGCGTCATAGGCATCTACGATGCGAATCTCGGATACTTTGTAGGTGTATTTGCTACCGTTTCCGAGCTCGATTTCGATTTTGTCGCCCTTTTCTAGGCTGTCGAGGTTTGCGAATGCGCCTGCTTTGGTCTCACCGCGACTAAGGCCACTCATGAGGATGACGCCGCCCTGAGATGGTTTGCTAGATCCGGCGGACCACATAACGTCATAGATGTTTTGCGGTACAGCGAGGACTTCGCTATTTACGGTAGATTCTTTGACGCGAGATTTAATATCTAGACGTTCGATACTTAGATAGCGAGGCTTGGTTGCTTCTACCTGATGTGCGGCAAGATCTGGTGTATCTTCGGACGGATTGGCCGCTTCGGCGAGTTGTGTGATTACAACATCGGCGCGAGCTCGAGATTCTCCGCTCTTTGTATTGTAGTAATTGCGTTCCCAAATGAAGATTTTGGCCATGCAGACGATTAATACGGCTAGTACGACCCACCCAATGATCTTAAGAACATTCTGTAGTTTACGATTAATCTTTAGTGCCATTACTGATAATCGTCGTAAGTTACCATTAACGCACGGGAATTAATCTGGCGGAGGTTTTCGAGCGCAACTGTGACAACGATAAGAAGACCAGTACCGGAAATAGATAGACCAAGTGGATATCCAAGTGTGATGATAAAGATGTAGTCAACGATGTATGGCAATAATGCGATTATGCCGAGTGCCAATGCGCCGAATAGATTGAGACGGTTGACGGTTTTGTTGAAGTATATCTCTGTTTGCTTGCCTGGACGTACACCCTCGATGAAACCGCCCTGCTTCTGCAAGTTTTCGGCGATTTCCTGGGAGTTAAATACGATGCTGGTATAGAAATAGGTAAACATGACTACCAAGACGAAGTATAGGACTGGATAGATGTAATCTTCCCAACTGAGGCCATTTGTATAATCATAAGTTGATACGCTTGGCGCGGAGAACCAATCTACCATGTTTGCGGCGATTTCGCTGGATGGATCGGCGCGCTGGATAAGCTGGCCAACAAATGCTGGTACAGATAGGAATGCCACCGCAAAGATGACTGGAACGACGCCTGCTGCGATGAGCTTGATTGGCATGATGGATTTGATGCCGCCATAGGCGCTGTTGCCACGGACGCGTTTTGCGTAATTAATTGTAATAATACGCTGTGCTTCGTTGATTTTTACTAAGAGGTATAGTACGACGATCATGCCGACGCCTAGGCCGAGGACGATATAGAACATCTGTGGATTTACTGGTAAATCGAGCCAGCCAAAGAGACTGAGGGTGCCGCTTGATGTATCAAATAGGCTGCGGCCGATGTTTGTAATTGTGGTTGGGAAACCAGATACGATGCTACAGAAGATTACGGTAGAGATACCATTGCCGATACCTTGCTCTGTAATGAGCTCGCCGAGCCACATTAGAAGTATCGAGCCTGCGACCATTGCTGTGATGGATAGTGCCCACTGAGCGAAGGTTGGATCTGCCGAAACTGAGGTGTTTGCGGCGATAACTTCTTGGTTCAAGATGAAGATGTATGCAATAGATTGCAAAATTGCGAGAGGGACGGTAAGGATGCGGGTCCACTGGCTAATTTTGCGGCGGCCAGCCTCACCATCTTTGTTGAGCTCTTCCATACGTGGGATAGCCTTGGTAAGAAGCTGCATCACGATGGACGAGGTGATGTATGGCGAAAGACCAACGAGAATGATTGAGAAGTTGGTTAAACCGCCACCAGAAATAAGGTTGATGAAGCCACCAAAATCGGTGCTGTTTACTAAGTTGTCTATTGCGCTCTTGAATGTTGCGGTGTCGCCTAGTGGTACTGGAACGTGTGCCAAAATACGGTATGCGACAAGAATTCCAACAACGGCGATGATGCGCTTGCGCATGTCTTTGTTTTTCAAAGACTTAAAAATCGTCTTAAAATTCATGTTACCTCTTGTTTTTACTTATTATATATTAACACGAAATAGAGAAAGATAAAATACTATACCTCTAAAAATCTATTCACGGATGATTTTGTAATCGTCGAAATCGTATCCGTATTCTTTCATGAGCTCTCTAGCTACGTCGTCACTTTCGGTGTTGTCGATGAGTAGTAGACAGATTATTCTGTCGCATTCTGGATTTGATGTACCGTCATTGATGATTGTTTCGCGACTATACATGCCGTTCTTTTTGTTTGGGGTGTTGGAGGCGGTAATTCTGGATATTGGCAATACGTCTTTGATTGTTAGTTTTCTCTCGGTTTCTTTGAGGTAATCTTTGACTTTTTCGTCTCCGATTAGGCGTAGTACGTCATAATCCGTTTTTGAACTTTCGTAGTAATCAAACTTGCCGTCTTTTGTTAGGTAAATGTGCGCGGTAGTGGTCTTATGTGACTCTAAATTTAATTTTATTACTTTGTCGTCCAAACCATCGTGGCTAACTTTAATCTCGACTTCGCCCGGGAATCGGTCCGTGGTGCCGTTATTGAATTGTTTGCCATTAATTTGGATAGTGGAATCTACCGGTGTCACGATAATGGTCAATCTCGCATTTCGATTTGCGTTAATCGTAATTGCTGCTATTGCTGAGATTAGTAAAACTGTTGCTACTGCGATTAATGTGATTCTGATTTTATTCATCGCTATTTCCTCCTAGTTGTATCCACCATCGCACATGTATGGCACATTAAACTCTACGTCGTCTGGATTGTAGCCAGTACTCTTAATCCAGTTTCTTGCGATTTCTTTTGCTTTTTCGATTGTTTTTTCGTTATTGCAGTGATTAATGTTTAGATTATACTTGTTGTTTTTCCAGGTAATTGAGAAAGAAAGTCCTTCGACATTTGTGAATACTTTTGGCAGGAGTTTTGTCGCGAAGCTTCTGATATCCTTGTATTCTTCACTAAATTCGGCAGATTCGTAGCTGAAGACTTCATTGTTTTTATCCGAAATCTTTAGTTTGTAGGCGCTGTTATTGAGATCTTCTACGATTATGGTGAATTTTTCGCCGGTATCCAACTGCGCTTCGTATGTATATATGTTGTCGCCATCCTTTTTGCCTGTTCCGTTTTTGTAGCTAATTCTTTTGGCTTTTGGATATGCAAATGTCATGTATGTGCGAACTATGGTTGCGCTCTTTGCGTTAAGCTCTGTCGGTATATTATTGCTGTCGCCGATTTTTTCTAGCCCGATAAAGGTCGTCATCTTTTCGGTGATAGCGCCGGTGTTTTTTAGTTCAAGATTCGTCTCAGAGATGTCGTCATAGTAGGTTTCATTGTTGGTAACTCTCGCTGCGGTCGCAATTAATGCGATTAAGGAGATGATGATAATGGTAGCAATTGCCCCGTAGAAGATTATTCGGATTAACTCTGCATGTTCTTGTGCGAATTTGTTCATGTTACTTCTTCCTTATAGCCTGGAATGTGCCCATATACGGATATACATCGTTAGGATCCCATTCCTTCTTTAATGTTACCTCTTCGCCATTTCCTTTCGAGTCGGCGAGTAGCCACTTATCATCGCTTGTTACGCCGCGAACACCAATACAGTGTCCACCTTCTGTGAATGGGTCTGGGCCGCCACCGCATGTCCATACCATCCATCCTTCACGCAAGACTTTGTTGATTTCGTCAATGGACGGACTGCCGAGGTCTTTGTGCTCGAGGCCGAAGTGGTCCGAGATTGTTGCTGGCAGAGACCAGCTGCTACCGGCGCCACAAACGTGCATGCCTTGATCGCCGGCATATGTACAGACTTCATCTGGGGTATGTTCTACCTTTGTTAGAGCCGTCGCCATCATAGCGAACGAAGTACAGCCACAGCCTGCGTCGCAAATACTACTACCGCCGCAGCTACCGTACGGTAAGCTACCCCATTTGTCGTCGCACTGTGCCCACCATGGGAAGTCGCCGTTCCAGGAATTTGTCTTTTCGCCACAGCCACCGTCGTTTACGCCGGCGCCTACGCTATCGATAGCTTTTTTGAGCTTTTCCCAAACGTTGCCTGGGTCGGTATGGTCATTCTTTGGTGTATGCATGTGGCCAAGTACGCCTTCGTAGTTCGTATACTCGTTTTCGTCTGTCATACGGACATTGTCTGGCTCGTCCCACTTTAGTGAACTTTCGAGCTTGATTCCAGTGTACGTGCTGATACCTACTAAGAGTTTGGCGAGGTATTGCCATTCTTCGTCGCCGAAGTTCTGCGTATCGTGCAAATACCACGGGTCACTTGCGCGATCTTCCGTAGAGAAGCCGATAATCTCAATCTGGACACCTGCCGCCGTATCTACATCCGCAACTGCGGCAGAAGGATGATCGACTGAGAAGTGCTGGTAGACCTTCTTTTCTTTCATATCAATTGTGAAGTGAGGTGGGTATGGGTTGCCTGCATAAATATCCAAACCATACTGACCAACGCTGTTGTAGCCTTCTGTGCTGTGGAGCGTAATTTTGTTTGGCCCCATCGCGCCATCAATCGGGCGATTCGTGACGTAATCTAGGGTTGGCGAACTATCTGTTACATCTAGGCCGGCCATTTCTGGTGTGCCCTTTGTGTAGCCATCCATGCCGCTAATAATCCAACCGTCTTGCCACTTGATATCTACCATCGTCGTTGCGGCGGTAGCTGCGGCCGTAGAGCTTGGGCTAAAGCTTGAATCCGGCGGATTGTCTTCAAAGTAACCGAATGGGTCACCTGTGCCCTTTTCTGGGTCTGCCCAGGTGTAGAAGATATATGTGGAACCGTAGCGGTTTTTAATCTTTGTGACGTCTTTCTTGTATTGTGAGCGGTCATTTACGTCAAAAGTTTGACCGTTATTTGACGTCTCGATAATATCGTAAGTGCCATTACCGCAATAGATACAGTCATGCTCGAGAACCTGTTGCGGCAGGGTGCGGTTGCCGTTGTTTAAGATATCTTTTGCAGCATCTAGTGCTTCGTTGCCATAAGATGAACTGAAGCTCTCATCGTATTTGTCGTATGTTGCGAACCAACCGCTTTCTGATCCCGGCTTGCGGCGGATGTAGTGAATGAAGCCTTCTTCGTTGTCTGGTTCGCCGAGCTTCGGGCCATTTTTCTCGAATAGGTTGGCCATAATTGATAATTCCGTCTTTACGCCAGCAAGTGAGCCGCCGTTTTCAGCCTCGGCTATTGCGAGGATGCCTCTTAGCTGGCCATCGGTGAAGTTGTATTTCTTGAACGCTGTAGCGGCTTTGTTGTTTGTACAGTTTGTACCCGCGACGCCGCCTGTTCCGCTGGAGCTACCAGAGAATGAGCTTTGGCCATGGAACATGTCGTAGAATTTTCTTGCGTCACCACGGCGTTCGCCCCTGGAGCATTCTGGACAGGCTGGTCTCTCGTAGTTTTCTAGCCACCAGTCCGCAGCTGCTTCTGGCGAATCTTGACCTAAAATGCCGCCGTAGTCAAAGCCGACATCTTTAAAATCTCCGCGAATTGATTTTACGATGAATGTAATCTGCGTAGAATAGACGCGGTTTGCGGTAGTATCGTCTAGTTTCTTGAGGAAACATTCGGTGCCTGGGCAGTAATGGCTGCCATTATCTGCAACGCTATATGTGTATGGATCCTCTAGAATCGCAAGTAGGTCTGGCGCGGTTTCTTGATAATAATTGTCCAATAAATCGAACCAGGTATACCAAGTGAAGGCCACCATGCCCATACCGGTATCATTGCTAGAGCCGATATTGTACATCTCGCGGAGTGTCTTGCCCCAGTTATGCTCGTGGCCTACCTGCCACTGAGCTGGGTTCATTAGGCCTTCGTGTGCGATATTTCCCATGATGCCAGCAGTAGCGTATTCGTCTACGCCCATAGAGATAAAGCCAGACCAGACTTTTTCTTCTGCAGTAGCGCCAGATACGATAGCTTCACCGCTATTGCAGCTACCACTAATTACAGACGTGAGCGTATCTACGTATAGAGTTCTTTCTTCGTCGGTTACTGGATGGACATGTTCTTCTGTATCATTAAGCGATACGCCTGCGTTTTTGGCGGCGGCAGCCCAGTCGGCAACCTTGATTTGTTGGTTTGAGGTGGCGGTTTGTTTGAACAGTTCTGCAGTTTGGTCGTAAGCTGCTTGATATTCGGCATTCGTTGCAGAATATGGCGTTACAAGAATAACTGTGCGATCTTTGCCGACGACTTCTAGGAGGTCATTTAGCTGGTCAGCGCGAATCGCCGGGACGTTATTGGTGCCATGTTCAAAGATTACGATGTTTTTTAGCTGCATCGATCTAGCTTGCGTGACGCCGTTATCCCAATGTCTACCGACGACGGAGTTGTAGTTTCCTTCGGAAGTGTCGAGGCCCGAGAGCTTGTCTTTGAGCTTTGCTTTTGTGGCCTCATCCGCGAGGATGGAATCTCCAATAACGGTAATGTCGGAGCCATTCGAGCCAACGCAGGCGACTCTACAATCTCCGGCACATGCGTCCGGATCATAAAACATAATATTGTTTGCTGCGAATTTATCTATATAATCATCTACTTTTGCTGATGCCATTATTGGATGTATCAGACTACTAAACAATACGACAAAAGCGTAGACGACATAGAGTACTGCTCTCTTTTTCACTTTACCTCCACTGTTCTGTATATATATTAACATAACCGCAACAAAAAGAGCACCCGTAGGTGCCCTTTTTGCTTTATACAGAACTATTCTTCGTCAGATTTCTTGACGCGAGCTGGAACTGCGACCTTCTTGAAGGAGCCGCCAGCTTTCTTGATAGCTTCGATTGCAGTCTTGCTTGCAAACTGGGTTTGCAATTCAATCTTGCTGGTTAATTCGCCACGGGTAATGATTTTTACCTTTGCGAATGGATCTGCGATAAGGTTTGCTTCTGCAAGCGTGAAGTTGTCGACTTTGCCCTTAACTTCGTTAAGAGCGTCAGTGTAAACAATCTGTGCCTTAGTATGAATGGTTTTGAAGCCTTTCATCTTTGGAATAGCTTGCATGATAGCGCGCTGACCACCCATGAAGCCTGCTGGAAGCTTGTGATGACCAGTACGGGACTTCTGACCCTTGGTACCACGACCGGCAGTCTTACCTTGACCGGCGGAGATACCGCGACCTACGCGCTTGCGATCAGAATTCTTGCTGACTACGAGATCATTGTACTTCATTTATTTATCCTCCTTTTTGGCGGATTTCTCAGCCTTTGGAGCAGCTTTCTTTGCGCCATTCCATTCGGAACGTGGAACTTGCTGCTTGAGGCCTTCCATTACTGCGTATGCAATATTGGCTTTGTTGGTAGAACCAAGAGACTTGGAGATCAAATCCTTGATGCCAGTAAGGCCAATGATAGAACGTACGACACCACCGGCGATAATACCGGTACCAGGTGCTGCTGGCTTCATGAGAACGTTTGCGCCAGTTACCTTGGTTTCAACTTCGTGGCAGATAGTATCGCCATTCATGTTGATGGTAATCATATTCTTCTTTGCGCGGCGTTCAGCTTTTTGAACGGCGGAAGTAACATCGTTACCTTTTGCCATGCCAACACCGACTTTGTTTTTGTGGTTACCGATAGCTACGAGTGCTTGGAAGCGCATGCGGCGACCACCAGCTACTGTACGGGAAACACGATTGATAGAGATGTTTACAGTATCAAATTCTTTCTTACCTTCATCAGCTGCGCGGCGGTTGCGGCGATTGTCGCGGCGGCGGCCACGGAATTCGCGCTCTGCTTTGGCTTCTTTTGCAGCAACTGCTTCGTCGGTAAGTTTGGTTGTACCAGCTTTATTGATTACTTTTGGTTGCTTGTTTTCCATATTAGAACTCCAATCCTTCCTTGCGAGCTGCGTCAGCGAGAGCTTTCATGCGGCCTGCGTAAAGGCGAGCGCCACGATCGAAAACGACCTTTTCGATCTTAGCTTTCTTAGCTTTTTTAGCGATTTCTGCGCCTACAAATGCGGCGAGTTCGGATTTGCTACCTTTTTGCTTGCTGCCAACGGTGGTTGCATATGCCAAAGTAGCGCCCTTGTCGTCATCGATGATCTGCGCGGTGACGTGTGCGTTGCTGATATTTACGCTAAGGCGTGGGCGTTCAGCAGTGCCGTGAATCTTTGCACGAGTGCGATTCGCTCTAAATTCTGCTTTCATGATTATTTCTTCCCTGCCTTACCGGCTTTACGGATAATTACTTCATCCACGTACTTGATGCCTTTACCCTTGTATGGTTCTGGCTTCTTGAGTGCGCGAATTTCGGCGGCAACTTGGCCAACCTTTTGCTTGTCGATGCCACTTACGGTGATTGTCATCTTGTCAGTCTTAAGCTCGACACCTTCTGGTGCTTTGTATTTGACTGGATGAGAAAAACCAAGTGCCATTTCGATTTCTTTTGGACCACCACTTAGGCGGAAACCAACACCATTGATTTCGAGTTTCTTCTCGAAGCCCTTGGTGACGCCTGTAACAGCGTTGTTAAGAAGTGCACGCTGAAGACCATGCCAAGCTTTGGACTTTGGCTCGTCGTCTTTGCGTGTAACGATGATTTGGTTACCCTCGACTTTCGTCGTGGTATTTTCCTGGACAGGAACTGTAAGCGTGCCTTTTGGACCAGCGACGGTAATTTCTTTGTCGCCGACCGTAATTGTCACGCCCGCAGGAATGTCTACAGGTAGTTTTCCGATACGACTCATTGCGTTCCTCTTTGTTAATAATATCTCGGTTATTTTATCATATCTGGGGATTTTTTGCAAGAAAAAGAGCTGGGTTTTAATCCAGCTCGCCGTCGGAATCGTCGTCTTCAGGACATGCCTGAATTTCGAAGTATTCGATAGATACGACATCTTCTTTGCGTAATTCCCAGAATGTTGCCTGAATCGGCGCCTCTGCGTCGCTCAGATCAAACACAGCTTCCCAGGTTTTGCGTACTGCATCTTTGCCGAGACCTTCAATACGGTCATATTCGGCAACTGCGTCGTCTTCGTCTTCGAATTTCGATTCGTCTACATAAGGTAAATCCATGAATGCAGACTCTTCCCATTTCCAGAAGTCGGATAAGACGACCTGATCATCGTCGATATCGAATGCAACGATGGCACGTTTTTCGCCAACTTCGCAAGGCGCGCCGTATCTAAAATCGTCGTCATCCCGTCTAAACCATGCCCAGACAGGATATTTTACTCCGTCCGGAGAAGGACCGATTTTGTCGACCATTCTTTCGGCTAACCAGTCATACGATGCGAGAAAACGAGGATTATCTTCGTCGTCAGCCCAGCTTTTTGTAATATCGCATACAAAACGGCCGTCTTTAACGAGTCTATCCACGACTTCTAACGGCTGAACAGTAAACAAACGCATTCATTTCACCCCCTTATGCTTGTAATTTGCGTAGTTTATTGTAAACTATTCTTATATTATACCAAAAATATTGCTTTTTGTCAAGAGCATTGTACGACATTGGGATTCTGGGCTGTTTTCGGTTCTACTTACGTTCGTATCTGTTTATTTCGAAGTTTAGTTCCCCGTCCGAGCCGGTTTTTAGGGTTTCTTTGGTATAGTCTTTGCGGTCGAATTCTGGGAAGTATGTGTCCGCTTCCGGCTCTGCGTCGATCTCGGTGAGATATAGGCATTTGGCGTATGGCAACATGTATTTATAAATGGAGCCGCCGCCGATAACGAAGATTTCCTCGTCTGTGTCTTGGTTTTCCTCGATGTACTTGTCTAGGTCTGTAATTATGCCGTCTGGGCCGTCAAACTCGTCGTATGAGATAACGAGGTTCTTGCGATCTTTGAGCTTTCCTGGGAGGCTCTCCCAGGTTTTCTTGCCCATGATAACGGTGTGACCTTTAGTGGTTTCGCGGAAGAATTTCATATCTTCCTTGAGGTGGTAGATGAGGTCGTTGCCTTTGCCGATGGCGTTATTCTTTGCGATTGCCGAAATAATGCTAAACATAATTACTCCGTAACTGGCATCTTGATAGTGCCGAGATTTTCGTAGTTTTCGAGCTTGATATCTTTGAGCTCTTTGGAACTGTCGAATTTGTAGAAATCTTTGATCTTTGGGTTGAGCCAGAGCTTTGGCGCTGGTGGAAGCGTGCCGTCTTTCATGGCTTTGTCGTATCTTTCGATTTGCTCGCGGATGCCGTCTACTTGGTTTTCGTAGATGTGGGCATCGTTTGTAATGAAGGTGAACTGGCCTGGCTTTGCGCCGATAGATTGCGCAATCAAATAGCAAAGTGTGGCGTACTGAACAATATTAAATGGCAAACCGAGAGGCACGTCAGAAGAGCGTGACGTAACAAGTAGATTTAGATGGCCATCGATAAGATTCCATTGCGAGTTCCAGACGCAGCTTGGGAGTGCGGCAGTAGAAAGCCATTCGTTCTGCCAGAGACTCATAATCATGCGGCGGTTGCCCGGGTTACTCTTGAGGGTTTCGATAAGATTGCCGACGAGGTCGTATTTCTTTACAATCCAGCCGTAAGCCGTGCCGATAGTGTGGGCAAAGTCTTCTTTTGGCTCGGATGGATGTTCTTTGGCAAAGATTTTATTAATGTTGCGACCCTGATAGACGCCTTTTTCGGAGATTTCCCACTCGTTCCAAATTTTGACGCCGCGCTCTTGGAGCCAGCGGACGTCGTTTGAAGCTTGTTGGTAAATCCAGAGAATCTCGATGACTGCGGTCTTGAATGCGACACGCTTTGATGTAAGGATTGGGAATTCTTCCTCGAGGTTGAATTGTAAGACTTGATGCGGAAGACGGATGGTTCTGGCCTCAGATGCGCCTTGAGCGGTATGGTCCGGGATGGCGTTTGCCGCCTTTTTGCTGCGATGGTCTTCTTTTTTGTAGTTCGTGACCTTTTCGCCACTTTCAAGAATACGGCGACATAAATCAATATATTGGTCGTCAAATTTGCTCACAATTCCTCCTTTTTTGCTTTTCGAGCGTTGCTTTTATTATAACATTCAAAAACCGCTTTCTTGCTAATGCTATAATTTGAATATGAGTAAGGTAGATAAGTATCTTCGTGAAGGCGAGAAAGTGCTCGCTGAAGCCTCGATTGATAAAGATTATATTGATGATCGTCCACTCGGATGGCTTTATTGCAAAATAGTCCTATGCGTAATGATTGCACTGACGCTATTTACCTGTCTTTATATCTTTGTCGAAAATCCTAAGATGACGGCAAAAGGAATGCCGTTTAACTCCTCTTTCTTTCTGATTGGGCATTATTTCTGTGGTGTTATTCTTTGTATACTCTGCGGCGTTTCGGCTGCGCAGCGAATTGGTGGCTTCTTCTACAACTCCGATAATGAGCCCGATGAAAATAAAAATGCGCCATTGTCTACGCTAGATTTTAGTGAAACTTATTATTCTAGCTACTATATTCATTGGTTGATATTCGCTTTTATCTACGGAACGTTCACGTTTTTTGTTTTTTGGATTGTTAGCGACGTGACGGCTTTGCATATAAGTTTTCAGGATTGGATAATGCGTACTCTCGAGAACGCTCCGGGCTTTCTGATTGCGGTCTCAGCGCTTGGTCTGGCTTCACTTGGTTATGTGGTGTTTATGATTGTTTCGCCTTTTTATAGACGCCGTCAAGATATCGTATATTACGTAACAACGCAGCGTTTTATGATGATTAATTATAGAACCGAAACTATAAAATATATGGAGCTAAATCGTAGGTTCAATATTTACGTTAAAGACCAGATTAAATATGTCTTGTTGAGATACAGATATGCCATGCCGGAATATAAGCCTGGAGAAGTCTATCAGATAGGAGTTAAGGGCGTTACGTTCCCTGGAAAGTTACTCCAGACCTTAGCGGATCAGAATGCTATTGTTTGCGGAATTGTAAAATAGATATCAAAAAATACCCCCTTTCGGAGGTATTTTTTGTAGGTTTATTACCAAACTTTGACAAGTATTTCGCCGCCAAGTTTGTTCTTGACTGCTTCTTGACCAGTCATGATGCCTTTGCTCGTAGATACGAGAACGGTACCGCGACCAGACTTTACTTTTGGAATCTCGTTGACGCCTGCATAGATGCGGCGACCTGGAGTGGAAACCTTGTTGATTTCGTTGATGCGAGCAGCTTCGCCTTCATTGTTGATTACAATGTGAAGGATGCCGCGTGGTTTTACATCTTCGACTTCTACCTTTTCGAGGTAGTTAATCTTCTGTAGCTTATCAGCAACAGCAAATTTGAGCTTGCTAGTAGGGACACGAACTTCGGTCTTGCCAACAGCGATTGCATTGCGAATGCGAGTAAGCATGTCGGCTACAGGATCGGTTGTTTGAATAGACATATCTTCTCCTTTCCTACCAACTACTCTTTGTTACACCAGGGATTTCGCCCTTGCTTGCTTTTTCACGGAAGTTAATACGGCTGAGGCCGAAGCGGCGCATATAGCCACGTGGACGACCATCAAGCATATCGCGGTTCTTAAGGCGTGTTGGGCTGGAGTTGCGTGGCAACTTCTGGAGACCTTCGAGGTCGCCTGCAGCCTTAAGTTCTGCACGCTTTGCAGCGTATTTTTCGTACATCTTGCGGCGTTTTTCGTCGCGGAGAACTGCAGATTTCTTAGCCATACTACTTGTCCTCCTTTTCAAACGGCATGCCGAACTTTTCTAACAATTTCATGCTCCCTTCTGGTGAACCATTCTTAATGACAAAGGTGATTTCAAGACCATGGAGTACAGCAGCATCTTCGAAGGAAATTTCTGGGAAGACGGTCTGCTCTTTGAGGCCAAGGTTGTAGTTACCCTGAGCATCGAAAGCCTTGCGGGATACGCCGTGGAAATCGCGTACGTGTGGTAATGCGATATTGATCAAGCGATCCATGAATTCATACATCTTGTCGTTGCGAAGAGTGGTCATGTAGCCAACAGGGGCGCCCATGCCTTTGCGAATCTTGAACTGAGCGATAGATTTCTTTGCTTGGCGACCAACGGTAGCTTGACCGGTAATCTTAGTCAAAGTAAGTTCTACGGTTTCAGTGAAACGCTTGTCTTCACGTTTTTTACCAACACCGGAGGTAACCATGATCTTTTCGAGCTTTGGTACCTGGTTGATGTTGTCGAGCTTGAGCTCTTTCATTAATTCCTTAGCGATCTCTTTGTTGTAAAGAGTCTTAAGGCGTGCTTCATATTTAGTTTCGGCCATTACTTAATCTCCCGATTGTTAGCTTGGCGGGCGATGCGAACGGTGTTACCCTTGTCGTCTTTAGTGAAACCGACGCGGCTGGTCTTGCCAGACTTTTCGTCAATTACTAAAGCAACTTTGCTTGCATCGATGCCGACTTGAATATCTTTCTTGCCGCCAGCGCGATACATATTTGGGCGCATGTGGCGGGTGCGATTGCCGATACCCTCGATGAGTACCTTGTTTTCGCTTGGCAAGAACTTGGTAACTTTACCAGTTTTGCCCTTATCTGCACCAGAGATAATCTTTACGATGTCACCAGTCTTAATACGAGTTCCCATATTATAGTACCTCCGGAGCTAAGCTGATGATCTTGGAGTAACCGAGGTCACGAAGTTCGCGTGGAACTGGACCAAATACGCGGGTACCCTTTGGAGTCTTGTCGTCGTTGACGAGAACTGCCGCATTGTCGTCGAAGCGGATGGTAGAACCATCTGGACGGCGAATTGGGTTGCGGGTGCGAACGATTACGGCACGGACAACGGCTTTTTTCTTGACGTTGCCGGTTGGGGATGCGTCCTTGACGGAGCAAGTTACGATATCGCCAACATGTGCGTAACGAGCGCGAGTGCCACCGAGAACACGGATAACGCCAAGTTCCTTAGCACCACTGTTGTCGGCAACCTTCAAACGTGTTTCTTGCTGAATCATTTATTATTTCTCCTCTTTCTCGTCACTTTCGACCTCAGTGACTCCTTCTTTAAGCTCTACTTTGCCACGGCTCTTCTCAACGATTTTGACGAGAGACCATGTCTTGGTTTTGCTGATTGGGCGTGTTTCTTCAATCATGACAACATCGCCTTCATGAGCGGCATTCTTTTCATCGTGCGCAGTGTACTTGCGGGTGATGGAATACTGCTTCTTATAGATTGGATGCGTCTCACGAGAGGTGATTTCGACAGTAATTGTCTTGTCACGCTTATCGGAGGACACAACCCCTGTAAGTGTGCGTGCCATTACTTATCTCCTTTCGTGGCGTTAATTTGCGTTAAAATGCGTGCAATTTCTTTCTTCAAAGCTTTGATGCGATGTGGGTTCTGTAGTGTAGAACCAAGACCCTGCTGTGCAGTCAATAGCTCTTCGCGCTTTGCCTTGAGCTGATCTTCGAGAGAAACGTTCTTAGCTTCTGCCATAATTATAGTTCCTCCTTCTTAATGATCTTGCAGCGTACTGGGAGCTTGTGGCTTGCGAGGCGAAGTGCTTCTTTTGCCTGCTCGTCGGTAACATCAGCAATCTCAAACATTACAGTTCCGGCTTTTACCTTTGCGACGTGGAATTGTGGTTCGCCCTTGCCGCTACCCATCTTAACATCAAGAGGTTTCTTGGTTACTGGGACGTGTGGGAAGATGCGAATCCAGATTTTACCACCGCGCTTTACGTAGCGGGTAATTGCCTGGCGGGCTGCCTCGATTTGGCGGCCGTTTACGCGTTCATTATCAAGGCTCATCAAACCCCAGTCGCCAAATGCTACGGTGTTGCAGCGGGTGGCGTTACCGGTGTTTTTGCCTTTGCGTACCTTGCGGTGTGCTTCTTTACGTGGTTGTGTAAGTGCCATAATTTATTTCTCCCCCTTATAGATCCAAACTTTTACACCTACGATACCAGCGATGGTCTGTGCGTGCTCGACGTAGAAATCGATGTCTGCGCGGAGAGTATGTAGAGGCACGGAGCCTTCAATAAACTTTTCGCGGCGGGACATTTCTGCGCCATTGAGACGACCTGCGACCTCAACGCGGATACCTTTTGCGCCAGCGTTCATAGTAGAGGCACATGCCATCTTTACGGCGCGGCGGAAGTTCATACGCTTGCCGAGCTGGAAACCAATGTTTTCTGCTACGAGCTTTGCGCTGAGTTCTGGTTTTTTAACTTCTTCGACGTTAATGCGAAGTGGTGCGCTGGTAACTTTTTCGAGCTCTTTCTTGAGTTCGTTGATGCCTGCGCCTTGCTTGCCGATTACTGCACCAGCTTTAGCGGTACGGATAGTAATGGTAGTAAGGTTTGGGCTGCGCTCAATCGTGATACGATCAATGGTTGGGCGGCTCTTGAAGCGATTCTCGATTACTTCGCGAATCTTGACGTCTTCGATGAGCCAATTCTTGAAGTCTGCCTTACGGGAGAACCACTTGCTGCTCCAGTTCTTGTTAACCTGGAGACGATAGCTGACTGGGTTTACTTTTTGGCCCATTACTTCTTCTCCTTTTCTGCTTTTTCTGCTTTTTCGGCAGTCTTCTTTGCTTTTTCTTCGCCTACGACCTCAACGAAGATGTTGGATGAAATCTTTTCATAAGGTAAAGCACGACCGCGGGATGCTGGAACGTAACGGCGCATGCGAGTACCAGCAGTGACGGAGATGCGGTTGATTGCAATCGTCTTGGTATCGATGTTGCTGTTGTTGTTCAAAAGGTTTGCATTTGCGGACTCGATAGCTTTACGAACAGCCTTTGCTGCGCGACGTGGTGTATTCTCGAGGATTACAATTGCGTCAGCGACATAGCGGTCACGGACGAGGCTAGCAACTACGCTAACCTTGCGTGGCTGGCTGTCAACGCCTTTGATATATGCGTGTGCAGATTTAGTAGCCATTTATTATGCTCCCTTCTTTGCTGCAGCTTCAGCGGCTTTCTTACCGCCATGGCGCTTAAATTTACGAGTTGGAGCAAATTCGCCGAGCTTGTGGCCTACCATGTTTTCAGTAACGAATACTGGAACATGTACGCGACCATTGTGAACAGCGATTGTGCGGCTAACCATTTCTGGGCTAATAGTGGATTCACGTGCCCAGGTCTTGACGATAGTGCGGTCTTCTGCGGAAAGTGCTTCGATTTTCTTCTGAAGCTTGGCGTCCACATAAAGGCCTTTCTTAAGAGATCTAGACATAGACTATTTCCTCTTCCCTTCATGACGACTGCGAACAATCATCTTGTTAGTTTTCTTATTATGACGTGTACGATAACCCAAGGTGAGCTGACCCCATGGAGTGCGTGGAGCTTTACCGGTACCGTGACGGCCACCGTCACCACCACCGTGTGGGTGATCAGTTGCGTTCATTACGACACCACGAACGGTTGGGCGAATGCCTTTGCGGCGCTTGCGGCCAGCAGAACCGATCTTGATGTTCTGGTGCTGTTCGTTACCAACTACACCAATGTTTGCTTGGCAAGTAGTAAGAACTTTGCGCATTTCGCCAGATGGCATGCGGATGGTTGCGTAACCGTTTTCCTTTGCCATAAGCTGTGCGGAAGTACCAGCGGAGCGTACTAACTGTGCACCTCTGCCTGGAGTTAATTCGATTGCGTAAATCTGGGTACCTACTGGGATCATCTCGATGGACATGCGGTTGCTTGTCTCAATTGGAGCTTCGTCACCAGTCTTGATTTCGGAACCCTTGCGCATATTGCTATCCGCGAGGATGTAATAATATACGCCGTTTTGATCCTGAACGCGTGCAATGCGTGCGCTGCGGTTTGGATCGTACTCAATTTCCATAACCTTGAGGGTTAGACCTGCAGGAAGGTTGTGGGTGAGGATGCGGTAATGGCGCTTGACGCCGCCGCCACGATGACGAACGGTGATGCGGCCAGAGTTGTTCTTACCAGCATTCTGCTTTTTGCTCTTTACTAAGCTCTTCAATGGCTTACGAGTTGTAATCTGATCGAAGTCTTGAGTAGTCTTCTGACGCTGAGCCGGCGTGGTTGGACGATAAGCTTTAATAGCCATTATTTATCTCCTTTCTTGTCGGCCTTTTTATCAGCTTTTTTATCAGTAGCTTCTTCGACTGGTTCTTCGTCAAATACCTTGATCTTGTCGCCTTCTTTGAGGGTGACGTAAGCGATCTTCTTGTCTTGGCGATAGGTTGTACCAGGATATGCGTGGCGACCGCGGCTAAACTTGGTAGCTTTGCCTTTGCGGAGTACTACACGTACGGAAGTAACTGTTACATTGTATTGTTCGGAAACTTGCTTTGCGACAGCTTGCTTGCTTGCGCTCGCTGGAACGATAAACATGTAAGCGCGCTTGGTTTCTTCACGGTAAGCTTTTTCGGTTTGAATTGGGCGAACTAACATTATGCGTTCTCCTTTCCGAGCAACCATTCATTGATGGTCGTTAAAGCTGCTTCGACGATGATGATTTCGTCTGCGTTAAGAATATCGAAGACATTGAGATAAGTTGGGCGAACAACCTTTGCATTTGCAATGTTGTTGGTTGCGCGAAGGATGTTTTCGGTTTTCTCTGGAACTACGATGAGATAGTTCTTCTTTGCTTCGAGTTTGAGTTCTTTGATTGCATCGGCGGTCTTGCCACTCTTTGCGTCAAAGCTTGCTACGGTCTTTACGGCCTTGTCTGCATTCTTCATAGACAAAGCTTGGCGAACGGCCTGGAGTTTTGCGCTCTTGCTGATCTTCTTGGTGAAGTTTTCTTCACCAGTGCGACCAAAGGCTACGCCACCGTGACGCCAGATAGGGTTACGAGTCGAGCCAAAGCGTGCGCGACCAGTACCTTTTTGCTTCCAAGGTTTCTTGCCACCGCCGCGAACTTCACCACGTTTGAGAGTTTTAGCGTGAGAGCTGCGGGAGTTAGCTAGATACGCATCGTAAGCTAATTTGACTAATTCGTGATTGTCTACGGAAAGACCAAATACGTCTTTATTCAATTTTGCTTCTGCCATATTAGTCCTTTCCCTCCACCATTACTAGACCTTTGTTTGGACCAGGCACAGCGCCTTTGAGACCAATAAGGTTGTGATCGGTGTCGATGTAGGAGACAACCAAGTTCTTTACGGTTACGCGATCGTGACCCATGCGGCCAGCCATCTTCTTGCCCTTGAAGACTTTCTGTGGATACATGGAACCGATGGAACCAACTTTGCGGATGTCGCCTTTGAAACCGTGCGTATTACGAGATTCCTGGAAGTTGTGGCGCTTGACGGTACCTGCAAAGCCCTTACCTTTGCTTGTACCTGTAACTTGGACCTTGTCACCAATTGTAAAGTTGGCGACGGTTATTTCGCTACCAAGCGTGACGTCTTCTGGGATATTCTCGACGCGGAATTCACGAATGTGTTTAGGGTTGATATCTTTTCCGGATTTTTTAACGTGTCCGGACACGGCCTTGCTCAGATTCTTACCCTGACCATATGCCAATTGTACTGCGCTATAGCCGTCGGTTTCGACAGACTTAGTCTGAGTCACAGTGCATGGGCCGGCTTGAAGGATAGTTACAGGGGTAACTACACCGTCTTCACCGATGATCTGGGTCATACCAATCTTGGTGCCGAGGATGATTTTCATCTGTGGGCGTCCTTTCCCATTAAAATCACTTGGCTTATGAGTGGTATCCGGACTCTCAACCGGACCGTACCTCTTGCGCCAATGTGACGTTATTTTGATAATATACGAGACGTATTATAGCACAAGCGACCTCTTTTTGTCAACAAAAAGCCACCCATGTTGGAGTGGCTTCTTGTGATGCCTTAATTACATCTTGATTTCTGCATCAACGCCTGCTGGCAAAGAGAGATTTTGAAGTGCATCAATCGTCTTTGGAGTAGCGTTGATAACGTCGATAAGGCGCTTGTGAACCTTCATTTCGAAAGCTTCACCACCGGTCTTGTAGACGTGTGGGCTCTTTACTACGGTAAAGGTAGAGCGCTTGGTTGGAAGAGGCACTGGACCACTTACCTGAGCACCGGTACGAATAGCGGTGTCAACGATTTGCTTTGCGCTCTGGTCGATCAAGCGATGATCGTAAGCCTTGAGGCGAATACGGATCTTTAGACCCTCGGCTTTGTCTGCCATTTGTTATTCCTTTCTGCTTTTCGTATAACCTCAGATTGCAGCTAGACGCGCAGTCCATGAGTTTTTACGAAACTATTATTAATTTGTGTTTATGTTATACCAAAATATGCTTTGTTCGTCAAGGAGGTTGCCTAGAATCCAGCAAGCGTGAGGACGACCGGAAGGATGGCAAATAGCGCGCCAAATACGATAAAACCGAAGGCTCCTAATAGCTCGATAATGCCCGCTAAAGATCTTTCGGCCTTTGGGTCGTAATATTCCTTTGGGTCTGCTGGGTTGACGTACATATTTCTGACTTCTCCAACCTGAGTATTGCAGATATTCGAGTACATTTTTGGCTCTAATTCGATTGTTTGGCCGCAGTAATCTATTTCAAAGATGGGTGCGACGGTCTCACCTTGTTCTATTTCGTGTTCTTGCGCTTCATCTGCGTCCATCGGCTCGGTAGGGTCTTTATAAAATTCTGAGCCATCAGAGATACGTACGCAGCGCGCAACGACCGGTACCGTGCAGTTTTTGCGGGCCCTTGCGCGGCCTCTTAGAGTTTTTATGAATATAAATAAGCCGATAATAGTAGAAAATGTTCCAAAGGCAATAAACGGCAAAAGTTCTTCGATTCGTTCATCCATATCTTTATATTAGCATAAACTCTTACGGGCGCTTCTGTGCTAAAATTTAGGCATGATAGAAGATTTATCTACGATACTTGTCGTCGGTAGCGTTCTTTTTCTTTTGATGGGCTTTACCTTGTTATTGTTAGGGATTTTAACTTTTAAGAGTTTTAGCAAAAAATCAAACTATATTCCCATTGTCGCGAGATGCGTTAATCATAAGATGATGCATGGCTATGATGGTCTTAAAAAAATGCCTGTTTATGAAGCCAATTACAAGAATAAAAGGTATGAATTTAGTGACATACTTCTGATGGAGTCCATGCCTAAAAAGGGCGACGAACGAAGGTTCTATATCGATCCAGCTAATCCAGAGAATTATTATATAGAGGGTAAGCCGGAAGAGTATAAAGAGTGTGCTATAGTTGGATTAATTTGTGCCATCGTGGGGGCTGCGCTTTTCTGCGCGAATCTAGCATTATAAGGCCCCACTTATCTTAGTGTGATTTTTTTGGTTGAAAAATCCCCCGGGCGGACCCGGGGGGAAGAGCGTTCAACGTACAGATTCTTGGGTTGATTGTTACACGGCTTTTTCGTTGTAGGAAACCTGAACGATCGTACGTCCAGCGGAGATAATGCGGCCGGCATCATCGACGACTTCTGCCAGTTTGGTGGTGGAGACGCACATGTTGCTGACTCCAACGAAACCATAGCGGAATTCATGAGAGATGTTGCTCGGCATGACGAAATTGTTCTGACCATACAATGTGTAGCTTTCCTGGAGCCACTTCTCATTATCCTTGAACTTGTCGACCAGTTCTTTGACTTCTTGCGCGTACTTATGGGCAACGACTACCAGGTATGTGATTTCGCCAATCGGATTGACGACCACGGATACGTCGCGGAGGTTGCAACCATAAAGCTCAAGGCCTTCCACCGTATATAACAGTGTATTTCTGCAGTTGTCTCTCTTGGCGATAAAGTTTCCTTTGCCAAGGATGGCGTTGTTGTGATGTTTGCCGGTCTTCGGGGTAATATCAAGCAGAGACTTGAGCGTTCCGCAATCCTTCCAGCTGAATTTGCCGATGGCAACCTGGAGTTTGTCTTTGAACTGACCCATGAGTGTCTCTGTGGGAACCTCACGTTTGAAGTTGAGGTTTTTTGATGCTTTCTTAATATCCTGAAGACGCCAAACGTTGATTCCTGTGTTGGCGGCGGAGTATTTGCCGCGGATCATGTCATCGATGAGCTCGTCGTCCTTCGGTTTTTCGATGAAGTGCGTCACGGGACGGCACTTCCCTTCGGAATTCCGATCGAAACATGCGTGGCCAAGACCACGGTAGGCATCGCGCTCGATTCCTTCGAGGCCGACGATTGTCGGTACGCCGGAACTTGCATTCGCGATGGCCATGTTCATTACCTCGATAAAGCCTGTACGGCTTTCGCCGGTCATGTCGATGTACTGATCCGCAGGAGTGTTGATAATAACGGCATTTTTGCAGTATTTGCCGATGAAATCAGCGCCTTTGGACATGCAACCGGCATAACCATATCTTGACGGTAATTTTACGATGTTCGGCTCGATCACACCAAGACCGCAGAGTTGTTCGACGGCGAGAGCATGCTGCTTCTCGTTCGTTACGACAACATATACGTTCTCGGGCTTTACGCCGACTTCGTAATACCGCTTTACGGTCGCCTGGATGAATGTTTCGTTGGGGTTAACCAACGTGAACTGCTTCGGGCAGTCTTTGTGGCTGATGGGCCACAGTCTGGTGCCTTGTCCGCCTGCTATTACGAGCAGGCAGAGCTGAGAATTTTTAGCTTCATCTTTTTCTTTTTCAATCATATGAAACCCTCCCTTTCTGTGATTGAAGAATCTGTAGGTTGTGAAAGTGCAACTTAGTCGTAGGACACAAAAAATGTCGTTGGATTTACGACTATTGTTATATTATATCAATAATTTCGTGTTTTGTCAACACTCTTCTGGCTTAAAAAATATCTCCCCGTTTCCGAGGAGATATTCTGTATTAAGATATCAATTATTTGATAATCTTAGTAACAACACCAGAACCTACGGTGCGGCCACCTTCGCGGATTGCGAAGCGGTCGTTGTCGTTCATAGCGATTGGAGCTTGAAGCTTTACGCTGAAGGTTACGGTATCGCCAGGCATGACGATTTCCTTATCCTTTGGAAGCTCAACTTCGCCGGTAACATCGGTGGTGCGGAAGTAGAACTGTGGCTTGTAACCATTCTGGAATGGTGTATGGCGACCGCCTTCTTCCTTCTTAAGGATGTATACCTGACCTTCGAATTCGGTGTGTGGGGTAATGCTGCCTGGTTTGGCAATTACCTGACCACGCTCGATCTGATCGCGTTCAATACCGCGGAGGAGAAGACCAGCGTTATCGCCAGCTTGACCCTGATCGAGAGTCTTATGGAAGGCCTCGATACCGGTAACAACGGATTTCTGAGTGTCTTTAAGACCAACGATTTCGACTTCGTCGTTGATGTGTACGGTACCCTGTTCGATACGACCAGTAGCAACAGTACCACGACCCTTAATGGAGAATACGTCTTCGATTGGCATTAGGAATGGCTTGTTGAAGTCATGCTCTGGAATGTCGAAGTATTCATCCATAGCCTTAACGAGTTCCATAATTGCGTCTTCGTTTGCTGGATCGCCTTCGAGAGCCTTAGTAGCAGAACCCTTGATGATTGGGCAGTTGCGGTCGAAACCGTTCTTTTCGAGAAGGTCGCGGATATCTTCCTCGACGAGCTCGACTAGATCTGGATCAGCAAGGTCCATCTTGTTCAAGAAGACAATGATCTTTGGAACGTTAACCTGGTGAGCCAAGAGAACGTGCTCACGGGTCTGTGGCAAAGCACCATCGTTTGCAGCGACTACGAGAATAGCACCATCTACCTGAGCGGCACCGGTGATCATGTTCTTAATGTAGTCTGCGTGGCCTGGCATATCTACGTGTGCGTAGTGGCGCTTTTCAGATTCGTACTCCTGGTGGGAAGTAGCGATGGTAATACCACGAGCCTTTTCCTCTGGAGCGTTATCGATCTGATCGTAAGCAACAGGCTTGTTAATCTCGGAAGGAAGTCTCTTCGCGAGAACAGCAGTGATAGCAGCCGTCAAAGTGGTTTTACCGTGGTCAACGTGGCCCATGGTACCGACATTGATATGTGGCTTGCTACGGTCAAAATCTGCCATAGTTTATATTTCTCCTTTATATTGTTAATAAATTTTGAGCACTAATATTAACCAGCCCAAAAGTCTATATGTGATTATTTTATTATATTTTGCCAATTGTGTAAAGCGAAAAACCTGAAATTACAGATTATTTTGAGCTGGATTATTATTGACTATATTTAGTGTTTATTTTATAATTTATGCACTATTGCTCTTTAAGTAGTAGGAGTTGCGTTAACGTGAATCTTCGGATTCATTTTCCTTTTGTATAGGAGGAAGAAATGTCGACTTTTATTATCCTGTTGTTTGTGTTTCTTGGTATCTGTGTCGCCGTTGCTGAATTCTCTGGTGGTGGTCAGGCCTATCAGCTGAAGCAAAAATGCGTCTGCCGTCGTCGGAGCGATTATCTCGTCGCATACATCGATTGCAAGGCGGTTTTTCCGCCCAGAAGTAATACTCCCGATATCCTCGGCGAGGTCGCCTCTGAACTGCTGCATGACTGCATCGACTTCGATGAAGATATGAATTCGGTCTGCGTCTATACGCGAGACTACATCGAAAAAGGCCTTCGCCGCGAAATCATTGATCATGGCGGCCGTATCAAGCATCTTAGCGTAAAAGTCTCTTGGTATGTCTGATTTGCAACTTCTTTGCTCCACCCCTCCCCAATGGGAGGGCTTTTTCATGTTTTTGTCCCTCCGCACAAAAAGACCGCCCCTTTGCGAGCGGTCTTATTTGCTAACTATTTAGAGTTGCGCTTCTCTATAATCTCTTGAGCGATGTTCGGTGGAACTTCCTCATAACCATGGAGCTCCATAGTGGAAGCTGCACGACCCTGGGACATACCACGAAGGTCGGAGGTGTAGCCAAACATATTTGCTAGAGGTACGAAGCCAGTGATGACCTTAACGCCATTGTCGCGATCTTCCATTGCGTCGATGCGGCCACGGCGAGAGTTCAAATCGCCAATTACATCACCCATGAAGTCTTCTGGGGTGGTAATTTCAATCTTCATGACTGGCTCAAGAAGAACTGGTTTAGCTTTCTTGATACCTTCGCGAGTTGCGAGTACGCCAGCAAGGTGGAACGCGAGCTCGGAGGAGTCGACATCGTGGTAGGAACCATCATAGAGGGTAGCTTTTACGTCGAGTACTGGATAACCAGCGATAACACCACCTTCGAGGGTTTCCTTGATACCTTCCATAACTGGCTTGCGATATTCGAGAGGCACTACACCACCCTTAATCATATCGACAAACTCGAAGCCCTTACCTGGCTCATTTGGCTCAAACTTGACCCAAACGTCACCGTACTGACCACGACCACCAGACTGCTTGATGTGCTTACCTTGAGCTTCGGCAGTGCCACGAATGGTTTCGCGGTAGGCAACTTGTGGTTCACCAGTGTTACATTCTACGTTAAATTCGCGTTTGAGGCGATCGATAATAATATCCAAGTGAAGCTCACCCATACCGGAAATAATGGTCTGGCCGGATTCTTCATCGGTGTGGACCTTGAAGGTTGGGTCTTCTTCGGCGAGCTTGCCGAGACCGATAGCCATCTTTTCCTGATCGGCTTTGGACTTTGGCTCAACAGCGATGGATACTGGTGGTTCTGGGAATTCGATAGATTCGAGATGAATCGGATGTGCTGGATCACAAAGTGTGGTACCAGTAGTGGTATCCTTGAGACCGACAACTGCAGCGATGTCGCCAGCGCCAATCTCGGTGATATCTTCGCGCTTATCGGCAAACATGCGTACGAGGCGGCCTACGCGTTCCTTGTTGCCAGTAGTGGCGTTAAGGATGTAGGAACCAGCTTCGAGCTTACCAGAGTAAACGCGGATGAAGATGAGCTTACCGACGAATGGATCGGTTGCAATCTTGAATGCGAGAGCGGTAAGAGGTTCTTTTTCATCGCTATGGCGAACGATGTCTTCACCGGTCTTAGGGTTCTTGCCAAGAATGGCTGGAATATCAGTTGGGGCTGGCAAGAAGTCAGTAACGAGGTCGAGAACCTTCTCTACGATAACACCGCGGCCATCACCACCGGTGACTAGGAAGAACTGACCATCAATCACGCGCTTGCGGAGAGCGGATTTGAGTTCGTCTACGGTAATTGCGTCTTCGCCTTCGCTGAAGTATTTCTCCATGAGGGCTTCGTCAGCCTGGACAGCTTCTTCAACGAGCATCGAGCGGTAGTTTTTGGCTTTCTCAACCATATCGGCTGGAATTTCGCCCTGAACGAGCTCATGATCAGCATAATCTTTGTAAGTGTAGGCCTTCATGTCGATAAGGTCGACAACGCCGCAAATATCCTTTTCAAAGCCGATTGGAAGGTGAATTGCGAAAGCGTTCTTAGAAAGACGCTTGTGAATAGATTCGAGGGACTTGTAGAAGTCACCACCGATTTGGTTGATCTTGTTAATGAAGCAAACGCGTGGAACGCCGTATTTGTCTGCCTGGCGCCAAACGGTTTCAGACTGAGCTTCGACGCCCATCTTACCATCAAATACTACGACGGCACCATCGAGAACGCGAAGAGAGCGCTCTACCTCTGCGGTAAAGTCGATGTGGCCTGGGGTATCGATAATGTTGATTTTGTGACCCTTCCAGTAAGCGGTAACAGCTGCGGAAGTAATGGTAATACCACGTTCCTTTTCCTGTTCCATCCAGTCTGTAGTAGCACCACCGGTGTCACCCTTAACTAGGTCAATTTTGTGTTTGAGACCGGTACGATAAAGAATCGCCTCGGAGGTGGTAGTCTTACCCGCGTCGATATGGGCAATGATACCGATGTTCCTATACTTCGATAGGTCTGTAACTTTTTCTGCCATATAATTCCTTATTATTTTTTAGACAATAGCAATAATTGCTTCATTAAAGCTTTCTATAATATTAACATATTTCCGACAAGCTGTAAAAGGGTTTTAAGCAAAGAAAATGCTCCGGCGCGCAGGCCGGAGCGGAGTTGAGTAGCGTTGCTACTTCAGACGGTTGATGATACTTCTTGCACAAGAGCCGACGATAACGGCGCCATCACGAACTGTTTCAAGTCCGATCTTAGCCAAACCAATAGCGGCGAGACCTCCCACGGCTAAACCCGTGAAGAAGATTGTTTCGAAAGCAACTGCGCCAGCAGTCTTTTTCACCTCCTCGGTATTGATATGGACACCATCGTCCTCTTTTACGAAGTACTTATCGCTCAGTTTTTTAATACCCTTCATACTTTCACCTCCGAGTATTTTTGCGTGAGCCCATCAAAAGGTACTCTGTTGACAGATACTTCCATTATAGCACAGATTTGGCGTTTTGTCAAGATGGACTGGTCGTGATGATGGTCTGACCGAGGTCGTTCTTCAGAGTGGATGGCGTCTTGCAGCTAAAGTCTAGATGAACCGAATAGTATTTCCCTTTATATACGCGATCAAAGTCGAACGCGCCTTTATTTGTGGTTTTTCGGACCTTTAAAGCACCCTCCGCAATAACAATGTCCTCGCGCCAAAGCTTGATGAGTTTGCGATAGAAATTTAGTACGGAGTCTGGATTATGGTCTTGCAAAACATAATCCGCCCAGTCGATTGGCTGGCGCGCATTATCGCGCGAGCTTTTCTTGACGATACGCATTGCTTGCGCTTTGGTTTTTCCTTCTTTGCGGAGGCGTTGATACATCTGACGTGACTGCACGCCAGGATAATCGTCGATATTGTCGCTGAGTTCCGGATTTGCGAGGCCCAACTCTTGCCCCTGATAAATACATGGATTATAGCTTGGCAATAAGAATTCGAGCATCGCGAGTACCTTTGGATCTGTATCAAAACGACTAACGGCGCGTGGCGTATCATGCGTCTCTAGCGCCATCGAAAATTTCTTTTCTGGTGTCCACTTGGCCAGCTTCTTGAACCAGTGTTTATAATGAATCTTTTGGATTTTATCTTTCATCGAGAAGATAGTATCTGCCGCATCAAGCGTGCCGATATTAAAGCTTGCATCAAAGGCCTTGCGCGTAAGCTCGCGAAACTTCGCCTTGCTCATGAAGTCGCCGCCGACCGGTTCCGCAACCGTAAATATCTTTTCGTGGCTAAATAATTTCTCAAGAATGTCGACGGTCTGCGTGGTCTGATAGTAATTAAAGAAGCCAGCAATCCTCGGCAAATAGCCAGGCTTGAAGGCGCTGTCTGCTAGGATATTTGCGGAATCTACACGAAATCCCGCTACGCCGCGACTAGACCAAAAATGAATGATATTTTTGAACTCTTTGACGACACGTGGATTGTAAAAGTTTAAATCTGGCTGTGTTTTGTCGTATAGATGCAGGTAGTATTTGCCGCGAATCTGATCATAGTCGAAGGCTGGTCCGCCAAAGAATGAATTCCAGTTTAATGGCTTGTCTCGCCAGACGTAATAATCCTTATACCAAGGGTCGTGTTTTTCCGAGGCTTTAAACCATTCGTGTTCGGAAGAAGTATGATTTAGTACCAAATCCAGCAAAACGCCGATGTTATATTTATCGCAAACTGACACTAGGTGGCGGAAGTCGGCCATGTTGCCAAAACGCGGATCAATCTTGCAATAATCTGCCACGTCATAGCCGCCATCAACCCAAGGGCTCAAAAAGATAGGGCTCAGCCAAATATAATCTACGTCCAACTTTGCAATGAGGGGGATTTTGTCTGCAATGTCTCTGAGCGTGCCGATTGCGGTTGGGTAGATTTGATAAATAAGCTTATGCTTACTCATACTAAAATTTTAGCACAAAAATATCTCCCCCGAATTGGAGGAGATATTCTGAATCGATTGCGATTAGGCGCGAGCAAAGTGTGCGAATGCACGGTTTGCTTCTGCCATGCGGTGACAATCTTCCTTCTTCTTGAAGGCTGCACCTGCTTCGTTGTAAGCATCTACAATTTCTGCCTCGAGGCGCTTTGCGTAGCTCATACCAGAGCGTGCGCGAGCGGCCTGAACGAGCCAGCTCATTGCAAAATGAAGTTGGCGATGGCCTGCAATTGGGAATGGAATCTGGTAGTTAGCACCACCAACACGGCGGGACTTAACTTCGAAATCTGGGCTAACGTTCTTGATAGCCTGTTCGAGTACCTCTACTGGGTTCTCACTCTTCAATTTCTTTGCAGCACCTTCGATTGCTTCGTATACTGCGCGCTCAGCGGCATGTTTCTTGCCGTCAAGCATGGACTTGTTAATTAAACGCTGTACGAGAACGCTCTGATACTTGCGATCTGGCATAACTTTGCGTTGCAAGCTAGAAGTAACTTTACGTGGCATAACTACTTATCCTCCTTCTTTGCACCGTACTTAGAACGGCCTTGCTTGCGACCCTGTACACCTTGAAGATCCAAAGTACCACGAACGATGTGATAGCGGACACCTGGAAGATCAGGAACACGACCACCACGTACGAGCACTACTGCGTGCTCCTGGAGGTTGTGACCTTCGCCGCCAATGTATGCCCAAACTTCCTGACCGTTGGTAAGGCGAACACGAGCGACCTTACGCAAAGCGGAGTTTGGTTTCTTTGGGGTTTTGGTAGTTACCTTAACGCAGACACCACGCTTGAGTGGAGCGGCCTGCTTGTAGTAACGAGTCTTGAGCGTATTCACGATAGAACCCAAAGCTGGAGCGGAGCTCTTCTTTGCGGCTTTTTTGCGTGGCTTACGCACTAATTGATTGATTGTAGGCACAAAAAATCCTTTTCTCTTGATTAAATTTATTGCTGTAATAGAACCCTGTTGTCCAGCATTAACAAACAGAGTTCACGAAACTCTTGGGAGTATTTTAGCACTTTCCTGCAAAATATTCAAGCAAGAAAAAAGGAGAGCTTTACAGCTCTCCGGTATGGTTTTCCAGGAACTCTCTTTGCCTGCGCAACATGGTCTTCAACCAGTAACTGTGCGCGTCGCCGTAACTAAGCCTAGATTCAAGCCATTTGATCTTCTCAATTGGTTTCATCTTTTTGATGGCTCGTTCGTTCTTTTCGAATTCCCTACAAAGGTACTTTAAGGTTTTCTTGCTTGGAAGTTTATCCATATATACATACCCGCCGAGTTTGGGGTCAATCTCGTCGTGGAGTTGTTTATGGACGTCGCGATTAATCTTAATCACAAAACCGCTACGAAGCACTCTACCTTCCAGCCCCAAGCGTAGCCATGCGCGTTCTGGGTAGAGTATATGATGCTTGTTGCGGTGGGTTGTGTGGGGTTTGGCTTTTTCCATTCATGCACCACCGTCCTTTCCATGCCTGGAAAACTGATGTCTATTTTAGACCCTTTTAAAGAGTTTCGAAAGCCCCGCTAGAGCGGGGCTACTCTTCAAGACATCGTGTTCAATGGTATGTTGTGCGTCAGCGCCAAATGGTCATTGATGGCGCAAAGTCCAACCGAAAGCACGTAAAGCATCTTGTGATACTTTTCGTACTTTTCTAGATCAAGTGCACTGTGGATTGCTGGCAGCAGCCAGCGATGTGTCTCAAGTACGTTCTTGACGACGTTCGCCTCGGGTAATTCCTCGGCCGTAGTCAGATTGTGGTAACGGTCGATTGCCTTGCAGACCAAAGCGTCGGGGTACTCGATAAGATGTGCGTAGGTTAGTGTTTTTGCGACTACTTTCTTGTACTTCTTTTCTGCCTCGGTGTCGTCATCTTCAAAATCGTATACAAACGTAAGATGTTTTACGCCGCGCTGGACGTTCGGGTTAAATGGAAGCTGTTCCGGCTCCACCCCGCAGCCCTCGCAGACATCATGCAAAAGCGCAATACAAATCTGGTCTTCAGTGTCGGCGCCAAGCGCAATACCAAAGTTCGCGACGAAGAGCGGATGAACAATAAACGGCTGGCCGTTTAGTCTTTTCTGCCCTTCGTGTTTTTCCCATGCATATTCCAATGCACGCTGAGCTTCGGTCATCTTATGTTCTTTAAAATAATTTTCGAGACGACGTCTTAAGACATGCTCGTCATAACCATATTGATACATACGATCACCTCTTTCCTCAAAATGTGCAACCTCTATGGTTCTGGGGATTATATAAGATTATTTGTTTTTGCGCAAGGCATATACGCCAGCACTAATTCCGGCCGCTCCGCCAAGAATCAGGACCGCCCAGCCGAAAGTAGCTAGAAGTGTTTGATTGTATACTTGCAGGAATGGGTATGGTCCGTCAACGACGTGACAAAGGTTAAGAATAATTAATATAAAGGCATACAACAAGGTTGCGCCGATAGGCCACCAAATATCTTTTTTGACTAGATTGTGTTTTTCCAACAGCAAGAACGAGATTAGTGACAGGATTGGACATAGCGTATGGTTATATAACATCTGGTCCGTGAACATAAAGATATAGAAACCATTTTCTATCATCGGTGAGAGAATGAAGGCCGTAACCAAAATCGTGACGGTAAGCATACAAATCGCAACATATTTTGCGATGCTGACCCATTTCGGGATCTTGCCGCCTTTTATGAGGTAATAAGCTAGTATTGCGGAGATTATCAGCGACAGGATATTACTATCCATCGTGTAATATTCAATCCCGAGCGCATGACGAACATTTAGTCGAATGATTATACTTACGACTTCCAAGATTACGATAATGATGTTTATTGCGATAGCTGCTTTTCTTTTCATATTAGCCATTCAGTGTCACTATTAGGTTAATTATCGCATCGGCGATAAGAACTCCACCAAACACTATAAACATTATGCGTTTTAATACGATGCCACCGTTCGTACGTTCCCTTATCAAGAGGTAAATCATAAATATCGTGCTGAGTATCGACAGCAAACCGCAACCGATTATGAGCGGAACTGCTTCCGTCGTAAAGACCAAAACTATTATGAGTCCCAAAATCATACGAACAAGCAACTGCGCGATGCCCGCATATAATATGTAGCCGCAGATTTTTTCGACAATCTCGGAAGATCTATTTACTCGATATCTTTCTGTCTTTTCTATATGAATTTCATCATCGTAATTTTCGACACTGTTTTGCTTCGCCGTAGCCCTAATAAAGCTCGTCTTGGCGTTATGATACTTATCCAAGTCGTCTCTATATTCAAGTTTTGCATAGCTATGAATATTTTCATAAGCATCGCGTCTCTTTGGCTTTAGCTTTAATTCGTCACGGAAACGAAGCATAGCCCTAAAGAAGTTGCTTTGCGCCAAAGTTAAATGAATATAATAGGACGGTTTTTCGAGGGTGCCTTTGCGGATGAGGATTTCGTCATTCTTGGATTTGCATTCCGTGAAACCGTGTTCAGACAATAACTTCTCGCAAATTCGATCACGAAGTTTTTCGGTAGAGGCCGCTATTGCCACATCGATGACCGGATACGCAAAAATATCATTTACGGCAGTAGTGCCGACGTGTTCTATATAGACAGCATCATCGCCAAGCAGTTCTTTTAGCTTCGCGCGGATATGTTCGTATTTCTTAATATATTGCGAATTATCCTCAATATTGATGCGCTCGTCGAGATGTCGCAAATCCGTCTCTTCGTACATTATTTTGATGCCTCTTTTATAATTTCGTTGATAAATTCCGCTTTTGCGGCTGTATAACTCTTGCGATCGTCCGCATACTTTTGCGCTAATTCCTGTTTTAACTGCTCATATTTATTTCTCGCATCAGCATGCTTTCGCATATAATCTCGAAACTTCAGGTAATTATTAAATCGCGTGCTAGTTTTCTCTGAAATATGAATAAAGTGGGTGCGATTTTCTTCTGGGCCTCTTCGAACTAGTACTTCATCTTTGTCGGAATCATCCTTGATTGAGTAGTTCGGGTCTTTTTCGAAGAGTTCGCGGTAGTTCTCAAAGTCTTCGAGTTTGTCCAAACCTACTGCAATATCAATAATCGGCTTCGCGGATATTCCTTCAATGGACGTGGACCCCACATGTTCAATTGGCACAGAATCGCCGAAGATTTGGCGAAGATTCGCTTTTTCTTCTTCGAATTGCTTTGGCCAATTATAATCGTAATCTGATAGTTTTACTTTCCCAACCGCTAGTCCCATAGATTTATTATATAATAGAGCCAAACGGAGGTTTTATGAAAAATAGGTCAAAGATTGATATTTTTTGGATAATATTTTTGCCGCTTATTACAATTTTGATTATTGTTGCAAGTTTTACGGGCATTATTGACGGAAAGTCCCTCATGGAGACAGAATCTAGCCTTGCATCACAACAGGCCGTGCTTGAAAAGAATATTACCGCAGATGGCTACACTATAAGCAATCCGAATATCATCTTGGACCCATATAATAATTCGCCTCTAACCGCCATTATTGCGTTTAAAACGGAAGAGCTTGTACGTCCAACCGTAAAAATTGCTGGCAAGGACGACAAGACATCGCTCGAATTCACTTTTGATATTTCCAAAGAGCATATTTTGCCGATTTATGGCTTATATCCAGATACAGCAAACAGTGTGACTATTAGCTATGACGGTTTTGAGAAGACCGTCACGATAGTTACGGCGCCACTCCCAGAAATCTTCGTTAGCGCGGAAATCAAGACTGCCGACCGCGACCAACTAGATAATCAATTTTACTTCTTCACTCCGTCCAGCAATGGCTACACCTGTGCCTTTGATATAAACGGCGATGTGCGCTGGTACTTGAAGAATAAGGCAATTTGGGACAACGCCCGCCTTCAAAACGGACACATGATCGTAAGCACCGAGCGCCTTCAAAATACGCCATATTATCTTACGGGCCTTTACGAAATCGATATGCTTGGCAAAATTCATGCCGAATACAGCTTACCTGGCGGCTATCATCACGATTACTACGAAATGGAAAATGGCAACCTGTTGATTGCGAGCGATAACTTTGATGGCGTAAACGACACCGTTGAAGATTATGTCGTCGAAATGAACCGCATGACTGGCGCGATTGAAAAGAAGTTTAACTTAAAGGATGTTCTTCCGGCGTCCGTGAATACTGGCAACGAAAACTGGTCCAGCGACGACTGGTTCCACAACAATGCCGTTTGGTACGACAAAGAGACGAACTCTATTCTGCTATCTGGTCGCCATGCCGACGCTATCGTAAACATAGATTACGAGACTGGCAATCTTCGCTGGATTCTTGGTGATCCAACTGGCTGGCCGGAAGAATATAAGTCTTATTTCTTTACTCCAGCCGGTGATAACTTTGAATGGCAATGGAGTCAGCATGCCGTCATGAAGACGCCGGAAGGAAACATCTTCTTATTCGACAACGGCAACAACAAGTCAAAGATCGAATCGGAGTACGTTCCGGCCGAGCGTAGTTATTCTCGCGGTGTTATGTATAAGATTGATGAGTACGAAAAGAAGATTGAGCAGGTCTGGGAATACGGTAAAGAGCGCGGCGCAGAGTTCTACTCACCATATATTTCAGATGTAGATTATCTTGATGCTGGTCATTATATCGTTCACTCTGGCGGTATCGTCTACAAGGACGGCAAGAATTCCAACCAGCCTGCTGGCTTTGGCGGCGCTGACAAACTCGTCTCAGACACGGTCGAGCTCAAAGACGACAAAGTAATCTTCGAGATTGTCTTGCCTACAAATACATACCGCGTCGAAAAACTTCCTGCCTATACTAAAGAAGACCTCCATGGCGTAAGTCTTGGCGGCGCAATGCGTGTCGGTTCTTTGGGCAAAACGGAAATCGCCGAGACCAAGTATGGCCTCATGCACGGGATCGAGCCTGACGACAAGCTAAACGAGCATAATGTAAGTATTATCAAGCAAGAAGATCGTCTCGTCTTTAACGGTACATTCAAGCGTAGCAGCAACGTCCGCGTCGTCCTCGTAAAGGGCTTTGAGCAGAAGTATTACAAAATGCGCATCACCGATAAAGTACATGCAGCCCTCTGCGTTGCGGTATTTGAAGAAGAAGAAAATGCCGATGCCGACGACATTACCGTTACGCGCTTCATAAATAGCGAAGGCTTAGACGGTAAATACGATGTCTATCTTGAGGTTTACGACAAGATTTATAACCTACATCAGCAGGTGAGCTTCTAGACTAAATCAGAGTTTAGATAGTAATAATATTCCAAAAGCTCGTGCGAATAATTCTTAACGATTCCTAGCGCGGGCTTTTCTGGATCGTGGCTCGGCAAAATCAACATACGTGTAATGCCCACTTGCTCCACGAAGCTAGGATTATGGCTAACCATAATAATCGTACCTTCATAATCTTTGAAGTTCTCGCCAATGATTTTCTGAGTCTCTGGATCAAAATGATTGGTTGGCTCATCTAGAATAATGACATTTGTGCGCTTGGTTAGGATTTCGCAGAGAGCGACGCGCGCCTTTTCGCCCGGGCTTAATACAGATACGCGCTTATATACATCATCACCGCGGAACAAGAAGTTGCTCAAGATGCTGCGCATTTCCGTATCGGTAAAATCATATGACTTTACATTGTCTAGGATGGTTTCGCGCTCGTCGAGAATCTCGAGTTCCTGCGCGTAGTATGCGATAGTAGTGTTCTGGCTCGGAATAATCGTGCCTTCATCTGGCGTTAATTCGCCCATAATAAGTTTCAGCAGCGTAGACTTACCGATGCCATTCTCACCGACGATGAGGAATTTTTCGCCGCGAGTAAGGCTAAATGACAGTTTTTCGAATAATGGCGCCTTGCCTGGATAGTGAAAAGTAAGATTTTGGACTTCTAGTGGCACTTTTCCAGATTGCTTGCTTGGCGAAATATTCATCTCGACTTTTTGATATTCTTGCTCACGAACTTCAAGCTCGGCAAGCTTACGGTCGAGCATCTTCTCGCGGACGTGGCCCTGCTTGATTAGCGCAGTATTACTACGCTTTGCATTACGGGCGCGCTCAACGAACTCCTGAATGCGCTTAATCTCGCGCTCTTGCTCAGTGATTCGTTTATCCTGTTCTGCTTTCTCTTCGGCATACTGACGGCGGAAATAGGTATAGTTGCCACGATAAACTGTAGTTTTATGAGTAGTCTTGTTTAGGAATAAGGTCTTGTTTGTTACCGTGTCGAGAAACTCTACATCATGACTAATTACCATTACCATGCCGCGATAATTGCGCAGATAATTGGCTACGAATCCTTTTGTTTCAACATCCAAGTGGTTCGTCGGCTCATCAAGAAGTAAAAGACCGGCATTTTCGAATAGGACGCGCGCAAAAGCAACCTTCGATTTCTGGCCGCCAGATAGTTGTTTCATTGGGGCGTCCATCAAGTCTTGGAGATGCATCTTCTCGATAATCTTTAGAAGTTCGTAATCAAAATTTGCGATATCGTATGAGTCGATGAGATCCTGTAGCTTAACAATTCTCTCCGTAATCGCATTGCTGTCTGGGTATTTGGCAAGCTTTTCGTATTCGGCATTTAGCTGCTCCTGCAATTCGTCGACTGGGCGAGCCGCAGCAATATATTGCCAGACCGTAATATCATCATTGGACTTATCAATTTTAATTTCCTGTGGCAAATAACCGAGGCGCAGGCTTGGAAGTTCCAGCTCGCCATCATCGAGTTTCTGCTGGCCAAGAATGACCTTAAAAAGCGTAGATTTGCCGGCGCCATTTACGCCAACGATGCCAACTTTATCCTTTGCCTCAAAATGAAAGCTACAATCGTCGTAGATTTTTTCGACACCAAAAGACAGAGATAGATGCTGCGCTTTCATGGCGTATATTATATCGCAAAAGTTGTATAATATAATCAAATGAACCGTAAAGCAACAATTGCGGCTTGTGTTTTGGCTCTCATCCTGGGGCTGATTGTATTATTTCTTCCGAAGTCCAGAGAGCTTAGTTTTCTTGAGACCGAAATTACCGAAGACAGGTGGAATGAAATCACTTCTACGCATATAAAGAACCCATTTTTGTCTTTGTCGGGAATCACCTTCGATGGCTACGAACTTCAGTTAGATTCTGATGGCGGAAGATATTTTTATTCGATCATACAGAATTCAGACACCGCATATAATCCAATGATCTATTTCCCAAAAGAGTCACGCATCAACATTGCTACACTAAAGCCGGACCTTAGCTATGAATCTGTCGCCGAAAACCAGAGCATTAAATTACTACTCTATACTAGCGTTGACTATAGAATCGTAGATCTCGTCGCGACTACGCTACCGATAATGAATATCGACACAAAGTGGCACCCAAATATCAGCGATAAGGATTCGCAAGCGGCAATCAGTCTATTCGATAATAGTGAATTCGTCAATCAGCGCATCATCAAATCAGACACGAATATTCATCTTCGTGGTTCCACCTCATATTTTCAAGAAAAGAAAAGCTACAAGCTTAATCTGACTTTGCCGGATGGGTCAAATAATCGTCTCCGCCTGCTCGGGATGAGGAAGGACGATGATTGGATTCTTAATAGTCTTTATGGCGATTTTGAGAAAGTCCGTAATATCTTGGCTGCCCAGATGTGGAAGGATTGCTGTTCCGAACATAACGAAATGCAGGCGCCAAACAGTTTCGAATATCGCTTCGTGGAGCTTTTCGTCGATAACTCATATGTTGGGCTCTACCTATTAGGATACAAGCCAGACAAGAAAGTCGTAAATCTAAATAGTTCAGAATATATCTATAAGTATAAAGACTGGGCAAATGCGGAGATTCTTCGCTCAGATGATAATTTCTTCCGTTATTTTGACTACGAGAAGGGTGACGCGCCGGAAGAAGACGTTCGCGAAGAATTACTTAGCTCTATTGATGTTATTAGCAGTGGTTCAATCGACGACATCAAAAATAGGTATGACATCGACAACATCATCGATATTGAGCTTCATGGCATGATTACGCAAAACGTCGATTATATCAAAGACAATAAGGTTAAGAATCTGTATATAACCATGAAAAACACGCCAACTAGGCGAGTCGTTTTATATACGCCATGGGATTTCGATCTAGCCTTCGGCAACTCATGGAAGGATGGCCTCGAAAATAATACGAGCACCGTTTCGTATGGTTCACCGGTTGACACCGTAATTGAATCTGGCCAATTCCCTACTGGTGCACTTAGAAGGCTTGGCGATAAGAGCATTACCGAGGCCGAGAAGAAAAGATACGCAGAACTACGCCGAGGCGCCTGGAGCAACGAACATATGTTTTCACTAATAGACAAGTATGAATCCGAGATCTTTGATTCTGGCGCCTATTACCGCGATGAAGCGCGTTGGCCAAAAGGAAATTATCTTGAAGACGTAAATGACTTAAGTGTATTCAAAGAATATATGAAAAAGCGCCTAGAATTCGTAGACGCTTATTACGACTATAGATAATTATTTCTTTTTCTTGTCTTCGTGCTCGCAGAAGCGGCGGATTTCTGAATAGAAATAGATATTTGCAAGAATGAATACTACGCCGAATGCTTCTAGGAGGTGAATTGCCTTACCTAGGATAATTGGGCATCCCTGAATGAAGCCAGAGATTGTCTCGACCAGACCGATCATGAGTAGGATAAATGGAATAATATAGGCAAGGAAGAATACAGTGCGTCCGTATAGTGTCTTATGGAATTTTTGGAATGTTTTTCTTAGGGATTTGATGTCTAGTTCGTATACGCTCATACTTATATATTAACAAATATTTTTTGATACAATATAAGCAATAAGGGAGCGTTAGCATTTTATGTCATCTAGGAGAAGTTTTATAAGATCGCTAATTGTGATAGCGGCTATTTTGATATCGTCCTTGTCTATAGCGCTAATCCACGCGCACGAAGCCAGTGCCGAAAATATGATGTGCGAGTGCACGAATACTTATTCTGATGGCACAACAAAAACCGAAGAAGGCGCCTCCACTATCCTGTTCGGTGATGCTAATAGCTGTTATTGTGGCGGCATTAATAGTGTCGTCAGGACTGCCGTAAATGTCCTTACTGTTGGTATAGGACTTCTGGGGACGCTCGGGATTGTATGGTCTGGCGTCGTCTATATGTCTGCGCGAGATGACGAGAGTCAAGTAGCAAAGGCCAAAAAGCGCCTAATTCAGACCCTTATCGGTATTGCGGCGGTAGGCCTATTTGATGCTGCCGTATTTCTCTTGATGCCAGGTGGCACGGCGAGCAGCATCCCTACTGTAGTTAGCAGTACATCCGAGATAGTCGCAAGGCCCGAGCCAGAAAAGAAGCCAGATCCCGTACCGACTACACCTTCTACGCCCTCGACGCCATCAACGCCATCAACGCCATCCACTCCATCAACGCCATCTACACCTTCCACTCCTTCCACCCCCCCTCTACGCCGTCTACGCCTACCGGCAATGACTGCTCTAGCTATGGCGTATCGAAAGGTACGGAATATCATACGCAGTACGGATCATACAAGAACGTCATCTGGAAAGGCGGAAGTTATCCAAACTCAACAATTGGGGAATCTGGCTGCCCGATGATTGCAATTCTAAACGCAACAATCAAGGTCACAAATTGCAAGCTTACGCCCAAAATGTTCGCAGACAATATGAAGAGCTTCACTAACAACTTTACTAACCGTAAAGGCATATTTAGTAGCAACGGAAACTGGAGTAATCTTGGTGAGCCTATTATGAAGCATTACGCCTCAGACTATAAGGTAAAATTTAAGAGAATAAACAAAGGTTCAGTAAAGTCAGCCCTTGCTGCTGGGCATGCCGTAATTGCCCGTGGCGCGAGAGGATCCGATGACAGCAACAAAGTCTTTTCTAGAAACGGCCATTTTGTGGCATTTGTTGGAATTAATGGCAACACCATCTCGGTCAAGAATCCAGCTTCGAGTAGTTTTGGAAGCGTTAGTTTCGAGAAAGCAACCGCTCATGCTACAGATTATTGGGAGGTCTCAAAATAATGTACGACAATCCTATCGAGAATAAGGGCGGATCCAAAAAGTTTATTATCTTTGGCATAATCGCACTTATCGTAATAATAGCCATTGCTCTGACTGTAATTCTGATTTCGCAATCAGGCACTACCGATGAGCCTGTCGTTGAAACCGATGCGGAACAGATTGAATACGATAGCAAAGGCGAGAATACTGGTGGCGAGGCCGTCGATATTCCAGCTAATGAGAAACTGGATTTCCTGAAGGAATATCTTTCCGATGAGGATATTCTTTATGTCGATAACGAGATATACGTAACCGTAAACAACTACTATCCTAATGGATTTAATACCATAATTTATGATCTTGATTCCGTTAAACTTAGGGACCCTGGCTATCAATTAGCATTTGATTTTTCTACTGATGCCAAAAATCATACTTTTCATATGACTATTCAATTAAATTCTAAAGATGAGATTATTTCGTCGATAATTGAGGTTGATTAATCCTATATCAGGATTAGCGAATGAGGAATATAAACAATGCGCCGTTGTCGCAAGCGACCGGGCATTGGGCGAACCCCTGGGGCGAATCCTACTCCGTAATTTCAGGATAAAAAATACACCCTACTGGGTGTTTTCTTTATCCTGAATGGCTGGGGATGAGGGATTCGAACCCCCGAATGGTGGGACCAGAACCCACTGCCTTACCACTTGGCGAATCCCCAACGGTTCCTTTTATTTTAGACCATTTGTTTAAATTTGTAAATCCTCATCATTTTTGCCAAATTACTAATTTTATTGTATAATTCGCTCAAGTTCCTCCTTCGGGAGGACTTGCATCTTTTAAAAGGAGGTGGCTAGATGAGAAAGCTACCGTTGGAAGAAATCAAGGATCTGCCTTCACGACAAGTCATCGAGGATTTGCGAAGCCGAAAGTATTCTCTCCTCCAATGCGCTGGCTGCGACAAGCTACGAAAGGAGATGAGAGGACCGGGGTTGGCCTGCCGATTGGTCATCAATTGGGCATGGCACACGACCGGTGGTGGTGATACTAGAAAGCACGACCGCCGCGTCGCCAACAAACTCGCAAAATTCCTGAGTTGGGGAGCGCCCGCAGATTTTCACGGAGGTTTGCCAGACTATGCTAACAGCATCGTCGTTGGCTTCAATCATCCGTCTCTAGGCGAAATCATCCGATTCATGAGAGTTTGCCTTTCGGAATTCCATAACCGAGCAAATCTGTTTCCCGTAAACTTGCCTTGGTACGAAGCACTTATGCCGGTCGTCGACAAGCTTGAGAGGCTTGGGGTCTACATTACCCCTATTATCACGCCTTCGACCTACGAGAAGATGCGTAAATACGTCAAAGCTGAAGATATGCCGATCATCGAGGAGCTACGCAAAGGTTTTACGATGCACTACTTCAATCTTTGCGCCGACTTCGCCAAAGAACGTGCCGTTATCTGGGTAGCGCCGAGTGCGACCAGACGAGCAACAGTCTTTACGTCCGAGGAAGCCTATAAAGACCTCGGGCCTACTACCCCACCCGTTATGACGTCAATCGCGTCTGCGGTGGTGCGCAAAAAGGTTACCGACTGCGTCTTTGTAGCAACAGGAGTAGTGCCTGCCGCGAATTGCGGACGTGGCCTCAACCTATTTAAAGACTACACGATTTCTTTCGGCGAAGTTTACGACTATTCTATGGTGTCGAAGTTAATCCATCAGAAGAATAAAGATCACGGCGGACGAACTTTCGAGCACGTATTTTTACGAAGCATCTGCAATACACTAAGCGCTCTCGACGCTGACTATCTGCTGCATCCTTGACCAACCCCGGCCCCTTAAACAAGGGCCGGTTTTTCTTGACTTTTTATGCCGTTTGTGCTATAATTATATAGATGTAACCTTGCATCGCCGCAGGGTTATTTTGCTCGTTAGGAGGGATGAATATGAGCGAAAAGAAACTCTTCTCATTGAAAGTGGTGATCATATGCTGCATCAGCATGATCATCTTGGTAGGCTTTGCCTTGATAAGCAACGCCATAGAGGACATGGGTAAGACCCAGTACGACAAGGCACGCGAGCGCATACTCTTCAACAATGGAAGCCCCGAACCGGAAGTAAATAATGGAGCGTTTAATCTGTTCAGGTTTAATACCGACCAGATTCATAGCGATGCATTAATCTTCCCCGCTGGTCTCGCAAAGGAGTTCGACGGCAAAGCGAACGAACATTTCTACAACCCTGTAGAACTCTTGATGGAATATCAGGGACAAGATTGGGACGGAAAGATTGACGACAAGCACTCCCTAGTCTTCGAAGACGGCAGCACCGTAACCGCCGAAATCTACAACGGCGCGCTTCACGTACGCTATTATGACGGCTGGATTGTTAAAGGCAAAAACACCTACCTTAGCAGAGACATGCTTGAGCTATGGATTACGCCTGAAGGCAAAAAACTTTGGCGAAATGACGGCAAAGCCTTCGCCTTCGACTACTACGACATGGCGTCTAGCAAAGAAGAAATGCTTGGAACCTGGGCCTTCTGTGACAATAAGGCCTACAACATTACGCCAAACGAAGAGACACTGATCTACGACATGCCATTCAACTATAACCAAGTTAGTAGATGGTGTGGTCTCAAATCTGACGTCTATGCATTTACGGTTCACCACGACGGCTGCACGGAGCTTTGGAAGTTTGCTGGCGGCGCCTTCGAGATGATCAGTTTCGTCGATTGGGATGTTGACATCGTAGCCGACAATTACGGCACCGCGCATTCCGACAAGTTCATACGCTTTACGCTTCCGAAAGAAGTAGTGACGATTGCTCAAAACGGTAGCGTCACGCGTGAAACAATCACAGCGAAAGAATAATTCCTCACGAAAACCATCCGCAAGGGTGGTTTTTTCTTGGCTTATTTGTTATGATAAAATAGATTAAAAGCATAAGAATAACAAAATAGGTACAAGGGTGGAAAATCAGAATCTAGATCATAGAGTTTATCATCCGCTTGACTCAGTTGAGGATGTAGAGCAGTTTTACTCTGCCATAAGTCGCGATAAACTAACGCAAAAGTTATCTCCAGAACGTCCATATTGCTATTGGACGATTGAAACATATGACAAATCTAACGGTATCCGTGGCGGCGGTGGCCTTGGCGTCCTCGCGGCAGACATGCGTCGCGTTGCTGAGCAGCTTCAGGTCCCATTCGTACTCGTTACTCCATTCTATCCTTGGGAATCGCATCAGCGCATGCAGAATATGGAGCAAATCGACTACCACGAAGAGCGCGATTACCACGATTTCGGTTTTAATTATGTCGATAACGTCCGTATTAAGACTTCGACTACATCCGTAGAACTATCTGTTATCGAAAAACAGATGGGTTCATCTAGATTCTTATGCATTACCGAACCAAACTTTGGTGAGCTTTACTCTGGCGAGTCTGGTTCTGATCACCGCCTATATCAGGAAGTCGCCCTTGGCTTTGGCGGCTACCAGGCCCTAAAGCTAGTTGGTCTTCGCCCGGCAGTTATTCAGCTTAATGAAGTTGCGACATTCTTTGCAGCGATTGCCCGCCTCGATGAGCTTGTAAGCTCCGGCATGAACGTATACGAAGCAATCGTTTATACCCGTAAACACACACTATACACGAACCATACGCTAGTACAGGCCGCAGAGGCTACCTTCCATTATTCCCAGTTCGAACGATATGTATTCCCAAACATCAAGAGCACTTCCGTAAAGCGCTGGCTTTCCGATAAGTTCACCGATGGTATTATTCGTCTCTCAACGCCGACCGTAGAGATTGCAGAGCTTCGCTCTGGCGTGTCCAAATTGCACGCCCGTGTTGCTAACTATCACGACATTAACGGTGGAAAGATTAAATTCAAGAGCGTTACAAACGGTATTCATATGCGTACCTGGGTCCTCCCAGAAATCATGGAATACTATCATAATCATGATATTTTGGATAAGTTCGATCTTCCGACCGTGCGCGACTTTGAGGGTGCAGTCGAAAAGATTACTGCTGCAGACATTCGCCATCTCAAGAATCTTGGCCGCAAACGCCTAAATGAGATTCTTGCTCATCGCACGGATCAATACGGTAATCCGATTTCTATTCCGGAAGATGCATACCTATTCGACTTTAAGCGTCGCTTTGTAGATTACAAGCGTCCAACGCTACCATTTAATGACCCAGACCGCTTAGCAGACATCCTCGAGCACAACAATGCTCACTATATCTTGGCTGGTCGCGTCCATATGGGTGACTCCACGATGTTTGGCAAGCTCATGAATACTCTGAAACTTATTGATTCTCATCCGATTCTCCGTCAGCGCGTGCATTATTTGCCAGATTACGACGAGGAGCTTGGTCTAGGGTTATCTCTTGGCGCAAACAGCTCTATCAATACGCCTATTGTAGGCCTTGAAGCCTGCGGTACAAGCTGGATGAAGGATGTTGCGAATATGGGTCTGCTCATTTCTACACATGATGGCGGCGTCGCAGATATGCCTTCCGATAATTACCTAACTATTGAAGGTAAGACCGAAGAGCAAGAAACTGACAACCTCTATCATCAGATGGAAGTAGCCTGCAAGGCATGGAGCAACGACTTTGATCTTGAATATTGGATACACAAGGAGCTTATCGCCTATCTCGATATCTGCTCTGGCTCCCGCATGATGCGCGATTATCTAAATTATCTATTTTAATTAAAGAAAGGAAAAACATGGATAGCCCAGAACCGGCACCTATGAACGTAGCACAGAAACAAAAGAAAGGCGGAATTGCCGGTATTATTGGTTGCGTCGTTCTTTTAGTATTATTAATTGGCGTGAGTGTCTTTGCATTCATGAGCTTCAGTTCTGCTTCAGACAAACAAAGCGAAATTGATACCCTCACTAAACAGGTAGAAGACAAAGATAAGAAGATTAAAGAGATTTCCGAAGCTGTCGGCGTAGAAGTCAAAGATGGCGAAGAAGTTTCCGCAGAGACTATCAAAGAATCTCTAGGTAATACTATCGCCCTAAAGGATATTGGTTACAAGCTAACGATTCCAGACAATTATATCTACGTAAGTTATTTTTATACCTCGAGCGCACATCCTTCATTGCAGCTTTGGGGCGTAGGCAATGATCGCAACTATCAGCAGTTCCCAGCTGGTGATCCAGAAGTAAATCCAAGTGGTATGGGTGCAGTTACTTTCATAAAGACTGGCGAGAAGTTTGATTGTGTAGCCTCATGCCCAGAAAAAATCACTGGTGTAATCGAAGGTTATGATGTTTATTATGAAAGCCCTCAGGCTGCATATTCACTCGACAAAGAATCTCAGAAGCTTGAAGTTGAAGACGTGGCAAGAATCAAAAAGATTCTAACCAGCAAAGAAAACTACAGCAAGTTATAAAGATCAACAAAATACCCCTCGGACGAGGGGTATTTTTTTAGTGAAATAACTACAATTAGTTGTAGATGTTTTCGACCATGATGCTTGGACCCATGGTAGTGGATACGTAAACAGACTTTACGTACTGACCCTTGATGGATGCAGGCTTCTGGCTCTTGAGGCTTTCTACGAAAGCGTTGACGTTTTCCATGAGCTTGTCTGCGCCGAAGGAAACCTTACCGAGACCTACGTGTACGATGGCTTGCTTGTCTACGCGGTATTCAATCTTACCAGCCTTAGCTTCTTTGACCGCCTTCTCGATATCGGTGGTAACAGTACCAGCCTTTGGATTTGGCATGAGGCCTTTTGGACCAAGGAGACGTGCGTACTTACCAAGCTTTGGCATGTACTGTGGAGTAGAAATAAGAACATCGAAATCAAGTTGTTCTTTATCAAGACGCTTGGTGAATTCTTCATCCTCTGCGATATCTGCGCCAGCTGCCTTTGCAGTCTTTGCGAGATCGAGTGGTGCGAATACAGCTACGCGTACGTCTTTACCGGTACCTGCTGGCAAAGTGACGGTTGCGCGGATGTTCTGATCTGCCTGACGTGGATCTACACCGAGGCGGAAATGCATCTCGAGGGTTGCGTCAAACTTTACTGGGCTGGTTTCGATAGCGAGCTTGATAGCATCTTCGAGGCTATAAGCTTTGCCCTTTTCTACCTTTTCATTGGCCTTGCGGTAGTTCTTGCCACGGCGTTCGAGGCGGCTACGAGTAACTGGCTTTGGACCAACTTTCTTTTCTGGTTCTGCAGCCTTTTCAGCCTTACGTGCCTGGCGTTCTTCCTCGGCGCGTACTTCTTCTACGTGCTTCTTGGATTTCTTACCAGCTTTGGCGAATTTTTCTTCAGTTTCTGCCGCTGCTTCGACTGGAGCTTCTTCTGTGGTAGGTTCTTCTACGACAGGAGTTTCAAGATCTTTGGCTTCTTCTTTAGCCATGATTATATCCTTTCGCGGTACAAACGAGTTTTTGACTCTCCCGACCATTAAATTTTACTTGTTTGATTTTATCATAAAACAGATAGAAAAGCAAGAAAAAGGTGCCGCAAGCTGGGCTTACGACACCATTACCAGAGCAAAGAACATCAGCGTAAGCGAAATCGAATCCATGCGGTCTAAGTAACCCCCGTGTCCACGAAGTGGATATTCGAGAAGTCTTACGACCGGTATGGTCATCAGTCCGTCGCCAGAATCCTTGATGCCAAGTTGCCTCTTCGAGGCAGAACCGAGTAGGTCACCAGCTTCGGCCACTACGCCCGCAAATATCATAAAGATAACAAGTCGGGTGGTTATGGTGATGCCGAACAGCGGGCAGAAGAACAAAGCCGCAAAAGACGCTATAATTCCTCCGATGAACCCTTCGTAAGTCTTTTTTGGCGATATTCTGTAGAAGATCTCGGCACGATGTTTGCCGAAGAGTTTGCCGACAGCAAAAGCTCCGACGTCCGCCAGCGTACTTACTAGCACAACGAAGGCCAGCTCTTCGCGCGTTACAATCAGCGTAGCGATAGTCGCAAACATCAATACGCAAACTTCGAAGGCCCAGGCCCCAGCGGGCTGACAAGACAGCGGATCCATACGCCACTTTTGTGTCTCGGAGATAATCATTATCTCGGCCATAGACATCAAGAAACAGAACACGAACAGAAGATTGAAGTATTCACCTCCAAATTCGAAATAGCACACAAATAGTGCTCCGATAATCCAAAGTGCTCCAATCACTCTTCCTTTCATATATCCACCTCCTCTATGATGCAGGAAAGCAATCAGTGCTTTTAATTATAACATATTTTTTGTCAAAAGAAAGGGGGCGCCCCTAGAGGCACCCCATAGTGATTATGGCGAAATAGATGAGCGCTACGGAAGCGGAATCAAAGCAATCTAAGAATCCGTGGCGAGATCGTACAAAAATCTCCATTTTTCCGATGATGGGCAGTTCTTTCATGAATTCATCCGAATCCTTTATATAGAGCTCTCTCTTTGCCGCTGAACCTAGTAGGTCACCGATGACGCAGGCGACGAAGCCCGTATAGACATACAACGTGCTTGCGTTCGTTAATGGCATCCTTAATATAGTTATTACAATCAAGCCTGCCATCGCCGAACCCAGAAACTCACCAATGTAGCCGGCGTAGGTCTTGTTTGGCGAAATATTCTTCGAGAAGAATGCCCTCCTCGTGCCGAACAAGCGGCCGAATATTAGACCAAACGCATCCGAAGCCATTGCTACACCCATCCATAGCAAGTATTGTTCTTTTGTCAGCTTGACTGTATATAACAGCACTATGGCCATTAGTAGCACAACCATCATGATAGTACAAAAGATCACGTCGCAGTGTTTCCTGTCCTCGAAGGCATAGTATGCGCTCACGAAAAGCTCCACCATTGCCATCAAGAAGCACAGGCTAACAATTATCCTAAAAGGCCATGCGTTCCCGATCATTGCGGTAACAAAGAATGCTGTACACATTAATAGCGTGTCCGCTACCATCTGTTTTAGTGACAGCCTAGGTACAGTATTTCTCATCTGCACCACCCCTTTCGTCATTAGTAAGGTGCAATAGTTGTTTAATTATACAACAAAAAGACCACCCTGTAAAGAGTGGCCTCTCTGTAGAATTACTCAACTACTTCTACGCCCATGGAGCGTGCGGTACCTGCGACAACTTTGCAAGCGCCAGCTTCATCGATAGCGTTTAGCTGATCTTTCTTTACTGCGGCAATTTCCTTAATCTGAGCCATGGTGATTTTACCAACTTTCTCAGTGTTTGGACGACCGCTACCCTTTTCGAGTTTGATCTTTTCGCGAATCAAATCGTCGACTGGTTGACCCAAGCAGGTCCAGTCAAAAGTGCGATCTTCGTATACCTTAATGTGAACAATAACGTTCTTGCCTTGATATTCCTTGGTAGCCTCGTTGAATGGGTTGATGAAGTCCATCATGTTAAGACCCCACTGACCGAGGGTGCTACCTACTGGAGGTCCAGCTGTTGCTTTGCCGCCAGGAATGCGCAACTTAAGGTTGCCGATGCATTTCTTTGCCATTTTGTTAATATTTCCTTCTCCGGCTTTGAAGCGCTTCGCCGGAAATTACGTTTAATTAAACGTGCGTAACGCGCTTTATTATATCAGATTATTAATAATATTTCAAACCGTTTACGAACTTGAAAAATACCCACAGCGGCTGCTGTGGGCTCCGTTAGTTTTGACTTATTTTTCCTGTAGCTGTGCGTCACAGAGATATCAGTAGTGTCGCCTCATATAATCTATCTCTCTGCTATGCCTCATGAGTTCCCAAAAGCCAATATCTTCTCCATCGATACAATTATGTAATTCGAACCCTACATCAAGTTCGAGATACCAGACTCCCCCCTTTTTTATATAGTGATAGCAGTCCATTAGCGGTCTATCGAAAGATATAAAGCTGAGCAGTTCGTGAGGCTCCTTATCGAAATAATCAGGTATTACGGTATAATCTCGCCAAATAAGTCCCCGGTCGTATTTGGCGCTCTCCTCGTAATACTTCTGTTCTTGCTGCCCTATGAAGTATCCGAGTTTGCGACGCTGGAACATATTGATTTTTCCCAGCTCAATTAATCGCGTTACGCGATTAGCCACAAACTCTTGCGGTGGCTGCTTAGTGACGCCAGAGATATATACTATGTCATAAAACCAGCCAATAATTGCTCTTTCGACTTCTTTTGGGTTTTCGCGGTAAATATTCATGTAGATTCCTCCAAAGAAATTACACATTGATTTCGAATTCGTGAATACAAATGAGGCCGAGAAAACCCACGGCGGTTGCCGTGGGCTCCGATAGGCTTATGGCTTACTCACTCAAAAATCGTTAGGCACTTTGTTCCCCCTTTGCCCAAACGATCATGCTGCGAATCTGTCCGTATTGGTCGGCGGTCAATTCCATACCGTCGTAGCTGTAGCGCATCTTGAAACCCATATCGAGGTCAAGGGCCCAAGCACCGTCCCGCTTTACGAAACGATAGCACTCAGCTAGCGGCCTATCCATTACTGAACGGCCTATTAAGTCGTGCTTGCTAGTTCCACCGTTGCCGCATGGAGCATCACAAGACAACCATTCGGAGTATCCAAGTCCGAATCGATATTGCATTCGGTCATAAATCGATTGGAGTTTCTTGATATACGCTTCGAGCTTGCGTCGCTGGATTGGGGTAACGCCCGACAGGTCGATTGTATGTGTTAGACGTTTTGCCGTGGCTTCTTCGGGGTCTTTCTTGCCCTTACCGATACCGTAATGGAGCAGCAGGAGTTTGCTGAACCAGATAATGACGACTTCCTTGGCTTCTTTGTACTTCTTGTTGTAATTAATTGTCATAAAAGATTCCTCCTAAGGAATAACACGCAAAATCGGATTCGTGCATCTATATAGAAACCCAAAACAAAAATGGGGAGTTGTAAGTCAAAACCGTTAAGTTGCTTACCTGTGCGAGGTACTATTTCGTAGCACAGTTCTTTGATTATAGCATAGATTTTTGTATTTGTCAATAGTTATCTGCATATTTTTTATTTTTTGCAAGAAAAAGGCCCACGGCCAGTTGCCGTAAGCCTCATTATTTCGCCTTAGCTAGATTAGTCGTCAATCTTCTTAACCTGAAGAGCGTCAAGCTCGACGGCGGTTTCGCGACCAAACATGGATACGAGAACCTTGAGCTTACCCTTGTTGGCATCGATTTCGGAGATAGTACCCTCGAAGCCCTTGAATGGACCATCGGTAACAGATACAACTTCGCCGATTTCGTAATTGACGGTAAACTTTGGATCATCAACGCCCATGCGCTTCTTAATCTTTTCGATTTCCTTCTTAGAAACAGGGGTTGGCTGAGTACCAGTACCGACGAAGCCAGTTACGCCTGGGGTGTTGCGGATAATGTACCAAGTCTCATCAGAGAGGCACATCTCCACCAAGACATAACCCTGGAAAATTTTCTTGTCTGCTACGCGGCGCTTGCCATTTTTGATTTCAATCTGTTTTTCTTTTGGAACGAGAGCATCAAAGATTTTATTTGCCAAATCGGCACTGCCAATGCGCTGCTTGATAGAATCAGCAACTTTGTCCTCATAGCCGGAGTACGTACTAATTGCGTACCACGCCCTAGAACCATCGTAACGGTTTACCGCCATATTATAATCCTCCGTAGATTAAGTTAAATAGATAAGTGAATAGCATGTCTAGAAGCATGATAAATACTGCAATTACTACTACGTAGATAACCACAGAAAGCACGAGCTTCCAAGTTGCTTTGCGATCTGGCCAACGAACTTGGCGTACTTCGCGGAATGAGTCGCGAATATAGTGACCAAAGGCTACGAATGGGCGGAATAGAATGAAAGGCTTCTTGCCTTCACGTACAGCTTTTCTTGCGGCTTTCTTTTCTGCCTTGTCGAGCTTCTTTGCTTCTTTGCGATCTTTTGCGCGAACTTTTTTATTCTCGCTATTCTTTGCTTTTACTGTGACTTTGCGAGTAATTTCAGCTGGCTCGTCAGACTTCTTGGTCTCTTTTTTGCTAGAGGCTTTGTCGTCTTTCGCCTTAATTCTTGTGATGTTTGCCATGAAATGCTCCCATTAAAAATAGTCCTTTCGGACTCTTGTCAAGAGTATATCAAAAAGAATCCGTTTTTGCAAATAACTTAATCTGTTTTTTAGAGGTCTTCGTAGTTTTCTTTGTCTGTGAGGAGTTTTTGAAGAATCTCCATGGTCTTTGACTCTACTTTTCCGTCGGAGGAATCCGGCGAGCTATATTGATCCAGGCTCGCAATTCCACGGCGAAGTAGATTACCGTTACCAGAGACAATGCTATTACCGCTAAAAGAGTTCATCCAGTCGTCAGTGGAGTCAATCTTTAGATAGGCATCGATGTATTTCTTTGAAAGCGCTTCGAGGCGGATCATGCCGCTAGTATTCTTGTCTGGGTCGGCAAAATCATAGCTATCCTTACTAGCCTCGGCATCGATAGCCCAGATTAATACACCTTCATTGTCAGAGAGGTATTTTACGCCCTTTAGATTTTCGGAGATTCTGACTTTTTTGCCAACAATCGGTAGATAAATATAATCTTTAGCGGTTGTCGCATTGACGGTCGAAATAGTATTTAATGTATCCCATTTGCCGTCATATTCTTCAGACATACCCTCGCCGGTAGCTTCTTTGATGGCTTTATTCTTTTCGGCCTCGATGGTTTTTATCTTGCTCTCGTAGTAGCTCTTGAGTTCGGAAACCTTTTCATTATAGGCGGTTTCGGCCTCGGTCTTTGCGTCTGCCGCGATTTGTTCCTTGTCTGGCATATTAATATATGCAAGTACCGCGGCTACGCCACAAGCAATCGTTAGGACCATAAAAATAATTGCAATAATCATCCATTTATCGAGTTTTTTCTCTTGGACTCTTTCCATCAAAATACCTCCGATTTCTTAATAGTATAAGCTTTTTCAAGATAGATGGCAAACGTGCGACAATAAAAATATGCCCCTCTCGAGTTGGGGCATATTATTTAGCGCTTCTTTTCCTTTACTTCGTTGCGGCCAAGGTTCTTCTTCGTTTCAGTGAAGACCACGTGTTTGCGCAAAACTGGGTCATACTTACGAAGGCTGAGCTTGTCTGGGGTGTTCATGGTGTTCTTCTTGGTATAGTAAAGGCGAATACCAGATTCTTCAGAAACCAAACCAACAAGCTTGCGCTTGGTATTATTCTTTTTTGCCATATTGGTCATATTTTAGCACATCTGTTGAGTTTTGTAAAACCCCCAAGAATTCAGATGTATTACAAAATAACGTATGCATTTGACGGGTTAAGGTATTATACTTGTATCATTATTCAGCTATTATGAGCAGTACGAAAAACATATTCCTTAAGTTATCTGACAACAGCGTGAAGTCTGCTACGTTTGATATTTTTGATACCGTTTTATTACGAAAGATTCATCCGGAAGAGATGCAGTTTTTGGAAGTGGCAAAACAATGGACCCCGCTTTTTCGTAAAGTGGTTTCCGACAAGATTGAGGCGAATGAACTTCTTTCAATAAGGATTTATGCCCGAAAAGAGCTTTGGAATATTAACTCGAAATACAACAAACATGAGACCTCGGATGACGACCCTCTATCTTCGCTCTACGCCTACGACGTAACACTAGAGGAGTGGTTCGCCTTAATCGTAGATTTATTTGTCGAGAAATATAACAAAAAGATAGACCGGGAAGCCAAAGCCAGTCTTGTGGCTTCCATGATTGATTTAGAGATCAAGACAGAAAAGCGCGAATTAGTTCCAAATGAGCCGCTAATCAATACAATCAAGATGGCGCGAGAAAGCAATCCTAGTCTGAAAGTCTATTTTGTTTCCGATATGTATTTATCGAAGAAATATATATTGGATTTACTTAATCATTTCAAAATCGACGTCTTTGATGACGGTATCGTCTCTACCGACGTCGGTTACATCAAAGCAAATGGCGGCCTCTTCTCTTATCTGCACAATAAAAAGGTTTTCGGAGATTCTTTTGATCTCTCCACGAACATACATATCGGCGACTCACGCACTTCAGACTACCTAATGCCGATAGCGAATGGTTCGGACGCTATATTATATCGCCCAAATGATCGAAAGTTTTACGCGAATAGGCTAAGGCGCAAAATCCTAGCCAAACAATCGGCCAGTGAAGCCAAAAAAGAATTAGCGAATAAGATAAAAAGCTATCCTTCAAATCCAGCTGGAATATGGAGGATGTACGGTTTCATCTTCTCTCAAGCGCTCTGCTCTTTTCTTGCGCACGTAGCTTTATCTGCAAAGTATTCACCAAATACCACGTTTTTGATGGTTTCGAGCGAAGCGAAATGCTTTAAGGAATATGGCGATAAGCTTATGGGTAAATTGTTCGACCAGCAGAATATCGTCATCGCCGATAAACTAAACCGCAGACAAATGATTAAGGCTTTCGTTTGGTTTCTAGCAAACAATCCTACGATCGACTACGATATTGATTCCATCTTCAGTATTATTTGCTATGGTGAGGTTGAAGGTACGCATAGAGAACTTTATGAATTCTTCTTCGGAAAGGACTACCCATATAGCGAGCTGACTATTAATCACCAAAACGACAAAGATTTTAGAAAAAGCTTTCTATACAATATCGCCCATGCAGACAGTAAGTACACGAAACATCTAAAGGAAGCTTACGATTATGTAATCTCCATAATTCCGTCATTGAAACACAGAGTCGCCATTGTTGATTTGGGTTGGGGCGGCACAGTTCAGATGCTATTTACGGATTTTTGCCGATTATATAATGCGAATCTAGATATTACAGGATTATACCTTGGTGCACATCCAGCAGACAGGTTCAAGATGAAAGATACGGACTTGTACGGATACCTTATGCCGAACGTTCGAACAGGTGAAGATAGAAGAATCTGGAATGCAGTTTTGTGGGAATACGCTTTTACAAACAAGGTGCAGTTTAGTGAAGATACCGCCCACCTGGAGCAGATTCGCCTTGGCATTCTGGATGGCATAGCTTTTATTGAAAGTATTAACCTTAATCCTCTCGATTATTATTACTCCGCTGTCAGGGCCGCTATAAAAAACTTCATCACGAGACCGAAGAGAAAAGTCGTAAAAATAATCGGCAACATACAATTTGATAGTGGCTTTGTGGATTTTCATTATTTCCGTATCGTCGATATGTCGTATAGCTTCTTCAGCTTCCGAAAGAAGCTCTTATTGCATCCACGTAGCACGATTAGAAATGATATATTCGGACCGAATCATTGGCCGATGGGATACATTGCATATTACAGGCTATTCATCACGAAACTAGCAATTAAGCTAATTCAAATTATTAAGAGAAAAACATATTTTTGACGTCTGTGCCGTTTTTATCAAAGCATCTTTTGATGTTAAGATATAAACAATAGGAGGCTTATGGGCAAGATAAAAGCATATAGGAGTTGTTATGACGATAATTGAAGGAACAAAGGAAAACTTTGATACAGAGGTTCTAAAAGCCGACGTACCGGTTTTGGTAGATTTTAATGCGGAATGGTGTCCGCCATGCCAAGCCTTACATCCAATTCTCGAAGAACTTGCCGAAGATGGTGGTGATTTTAAGATTGTGGCCGTAGACATTGACGACCAGGACGAACTTGCCGAAGAATACGGAGTTAGCTCGATTCCGTGTTTAGTCGTATTCAACGGCGGCGAAGAAACCGAGCGCAAGATTGGCCTACAACCAAAGAAGCGTCTCCAAAAGATGTTAGGAGTCAAATAATGTACGATATCGCAATCATTGGCGCTGGACCGGCCGGTCTTACGGCGGGCATTTATGGCAAGCGCGCAAATAAAAAAGTTATCGCGTTCGAGGAGCTTACTGCGGGCGGACAGATTATAAATACGTCCAAGATTAGCAATTATCCCGTTACGCCAGGCATTACTGGTCCAGAGTTTGGCCAGGTTTTATCAAAGCAGGCGGAAGATCTTGGCGTAGAAATTGAGTATTCCGAGGTTACGCATATCGATAATAACCATGATTACTTCTCTGTCGTGACTGATGAAGGAAACTATACTGCAAAAACGATTATTATCGCTACCGGTACCGAGCCGCGCAAACTTGGCTTAGAGCACGAGGATGAGTTCACTGGCAAAGGTATATCCTACTGTGCGACATGCGATGGTGCATTTTATAAAGATAAGGTAGTCGCAGTTAACGGTGGTGGCAATTCAGCATTACACGAGGCGCTATATTTGTCCGATATTGCCTCAAAGGTATATCTTATTCACCGCAGAGATGAATTTCGCGCCTCGGATGACATCGTCGAAAAAGTCAAAGCAAAGAAAAACATCGAGCTAGTACTTGGCGCGAACATCACAGAGCTCGCTGGAGATAAAAAGTTGAGTTCTATTACACTAGATACTGGCCGCACCCTTGAGATTGACGGCCTATTCGTGTCCATTGGACGCATTCCAAATGCGTCAAAACTAATAGATGATCTCACGATTATTGACGACGGTTATGTGGATGCCGGCGAGGATTGCAAGACCAATATTCCTGGCGTATTTGTAGCCGGCGACGTACGCGAAAAAGAGCTCAGGCAGCTCGTCACAGCAACAAGCGATGGCGCAATTGCGGCCACTGCAGCCATAAATTACATTTCCGCTAATAGTTAACTAATCTGCACGAAACCGGTTATAGGCATAGCCGGTTTTTTGTTGCATTTCGTCATGTTGTATTAATTACAACACTTGATTTTTTGGCGTTTTCTGTTGTTGTATTTTTTACAACATGGCATTTTTGGTGAGTTTTCCACAATGAACACATATTTTAACCATATGCGCAATTGCTATAAAATAATATGCTTTTGCTTGCAACTCGCTTAAAAGTAGCGTATTTTGAAGGCAAACACCCCCAATTTCTGGGGTCTTAAAAACTAATAAAGGGAGATAAAAGAAGTGAGTCTTAGGAAAAGATTCGGAAATATCGCAGCAGTATTCCTCATGGTACTCAGCACGATTGCTCCGATCGGAGGCGCTTTTGTCAACGAGGCTTATGCGGCCGTTGGTGATGAAGCTCCAGCGCATAGTAAAAATATCAAACCAAATGGTGATGGCACCTATGAACTGTCACTAAGCGTTACTGGCGCCACACAAAGTAGCCAGACATCTCAAGTTACTAAGGCTAATGTAATATTAGTCGTAGACACGTCTAGCTCGATGAACCAGAACGCCGGTAATATATATTACCCTGTCGTAGGTACGCCTAGTGACCCAGCTAATGACGGAAAATCGAAGCCAACGTACTATCGTTTGAATGGTACAAATTACCAAGAAGTTTATTACAGAAACGGACAGTGGAGGACAAGCAATAATAACAATGGTCAGGTATTTTCTGGACAGTTTTATTGCCGCTCACGTCTATGGGCCGAGAAAAATACGCTTACTAAAGACAACGGAATCATAGACAAGCTCTTACAGCAAAATGTGGCCGGAGACTCGAATAAATCGGACATCATAGAAGTGGCCGTAGTCGGTTTCGGCATGGACGGCGAAGAAAAACAAAGCTTCACTACTAGCGCTACCGCTCTCAAGAATTCCATAAATGGACTCACTACAGATTCTGGGACTAACTGGGAAGAGGCGCTTCAAGTCGCAAAAACTATGGCGGACGCAAAGAAAGCTACTCAGCCGAGTGAAGACATCTACGTCATTTTCCTAACCGATGGGCAACCTTCAGTTACTGCCACTAATAGCACGATTGCTAGCAATAATGACGGCTGGAATAATGCTTGGGACGCAGCCAAAGACGATGCGCGTGCTTTAGTCACTAATGGTTATAAGTTTTATTCACTCTTTACGTGGGGTAGCAACACTTATGAGCATTACCTTACTAGCTTAGTAAACTATGCATACACTGGCAGTGGTAACTATAACTCTGGTATCGGAAGCTATGGCCAATACTACACCAATGCGGATAGTACCGACGCACTTATCTCTGCGCTTAGTCAGATCGTAAATGACATCACAAATAGTGTTGGCTATACCGACATTGAATTCATTGACGAAGTCACCGAAATGACTTCTACGAGTATTTCTAGTGCTGTCGATGGCACCGCTACGGGTTTTAAGTATACAAGGAGCGGCGGCAGTTATGGCGAAGGTCAAACTTGGACCGATGCGCCACAAGCAAAAATCGTTGACGGAAAAGTCGACTGGGATTTTGGCAGCCTCGTACTAGAAAACGGCGTAACCTACACGGTCTCCTTCACTGTATGGCCAAGCCAGGAATCTTTCGATTTGGTCGCAGACCTAAACAACAACAAAACTTCTTACGATAGTCTCACCGATGCTCAAAAATCCCAAATTATCAAAAACGGCGATAAGTATTTCCTAAAAACAAATACCGACTTCCCTACTATCTCTTATTCCACAATTACAACTACAACCGTAAATGGTCAAAGCACTACGACTAAGACCGAACATGCACCGATTAACATCACTAATCCAGATCCAGTGAGTCTTGCAGAAGACAAGGTAACCCTCGAAAAGTTGTGGGAGGATTCTCTCGATCCATCTCAGCGCGAAGCAATCTGCGACGAGAATGACGTCTGCGAAGTTGTTCTCGACCTCAATGTAGACGGAAAACCGTATCTAACCAATATTGTCCTCAGTAAAGCTAACGAATGGAAGATAAATGATTATCTATCCATCGCTCCGGGTATCATGGTAAGCGAAAATAGTGCCGCCTATGACACTAAGTACCCTATTGTCACGATTGACGGTACCAAGTACGCAATCCTTGAAACTGGCCACGAATACGAATTCAGCGAGCAGAATATCAATAGCCATTTCGAATTAACCAACTACAAGTATCATCCAATGTTGAAGGATGGTGAACTCAGAAATATCAGGTTCACGAAGGACACTGCCGGTAATATTACTGGCGTCGAGAGCGACGATCCAATCATGTCGTCTATCTCCGCAACTAACACTATCAAGGGCGGTATCAACATCGAAAAGAAAGTTGTCGACGAAAATGGTAATGCGATTACTGAGAGCACCGACACCTTCAAGGTTAAAGTCGATCTCAAGAATCCTAACGAAGGCAATACCGCATATGGCTATGATTACCGCATCTACTACGGTAGCAATAACCCTAAGTATGCAGACTGCGAAGACAAAACTAAGTGCCGTTCCGACCATATTATTGGCACAGGCACTTTTGAGGAAACCGTCTACATTGGCGATGTCATTCGTGTAGTAAACGTCAATAACGGCACACTCTTTAATGTATCTGAAGGCGATATTCCGTTTGGTTACGAACTACAGGGCATCGACTATCAGATCTCCCAGGGTTCTTCCAGCAATCCTACGGATTATACAAGCAGTACCACGATTGACGGCAAGAATTATTACGCCGTACTTGGCAACGCTGCAGCATATGCAACTTTGACTAACAAGTATACTTCTGGCAATCTCAAGCTTTCTAAGACCGTAAACGGCAACCCGTCTATTGCAAAAGAATTCGACTTCAAAGTTGTATTTAAGGACAACAAGGGCGCTGAGCTAACCGGAACCTATAACTATACTCTCGGCAACAAGAAAGGCACTATCACTTCTGGTGACACCATTAAGCTTTCCGCAGGTCAAGAGGTAGAATTCCTTAACCTCCCAGCTGGTGCCACTTATGAAATTACCGAGACGAGCCTACCTGGCTATACCACCACCGTCAACGGTATGGCTGGCAACGTAGCGAGAGGTACTATCTCTGATACGACTGAAGCTACCGTAGCATTCGTAAACACCTACAATCTCGCAAAAGTCAGCACAAGCTTTGTCGCAGACAAGCAATTCAACGACTGGACTGCAGACGACAAATTCGTATTTGAGTTGCGCGACAAAGACGGTAACTATATTGCCGAAGCGACGGTCGATCAGGACCACAAGAGCGCAACCTTTAACGTTGAATATAGCGCTCCAGGCGAATATACCTACACTATCAGCGAGAAAGCCCTCGAAGATAATGCTAGAAACCAGCACATCAATACGACGACTGCACCGAATACCCTCACCGTAACCGTAAAGGTCTACGATGATGGCGAAGGTCATCTAGTTATTGACGGCGAACCAACCTTTACCGGTAATCAATCCACGATTATCAATACATACGAATCTACCGGCTCCATCACAATTGGCGCAGGCAAGATTCTTACCGGCCGCGACTGGGCTGATGGCGATGTGTTCACATTTGATCTTTATGACCTAAATGGCGACACCGAAAAGAAAATCGGTACCATCACGCTCAAAAATGGCGAAGTCGTAAACTTTGATACTGCTATTTCCTACACTACTGAAGATCGCGACAAGACCTTCTACTACGTAATCCGCGAAGACGAATCTAAGAGCGGCCATAGCGCCGGTCTTACCAACCAAAATCCAAACGGCGTAGCAATTACCGTTACCCTCTCCGACGATCACCAAGGTAACCTAACTGCAACCATCAATGGTACTGAAGGCAATACCTTTACTGGCACGATTGAGAACAAATACGCAACCAAGCCTACTACGGCAACCTTCGACGTACAGAAGACTATCAAAGACCTCACCAATAGCAAGCGTGATGGCGAGTTTGAATTCCAGCTTATTGACGAAAACGGCAACGTTTTGCAAACCAAGAAGATTACAACGAATAATCTTACTGGTAGCGTAGCCTTTAATGCGATTTCCTACGACAAGGCAGGCACTTACACCTACACAATCAAGGAAGTTAAGGGTTCCACTAGTGGTTTCACTTACGACGAGACCGTACATACTGTAGTAGTTAACGTCGCCGACAACATCGACACTGCTCAACTTACTGCGGCCGTAACAGTTGACGGCAAAAATACATCTACTGCAAGCTTCAATAACACCTATGCAGCGAAATCCGTCACCGAGGAGCTATTCAATGTAAGTAAGAAGGTAACTGGCCTAGCAGCAGGCGCACCAACGAAAAACTTCGTCTTTGATCTTACCGGCGATGCAACCGATTCCGTTACCATCAACGGTGAAGGTTCCGAGAGCTTTAAGCCGCTAACCTATACCGCGGTAGGTGAATATCACTATACTATTAGCGAAAGGAATACTGGCGAGTCTGGTTACACCTACGATACGACTGTCTATACCGCAACCGTAAACGTAGATGACGTAAACGGCGAGCTCAAGCCAACTGTTACGATCAAGAAGGGCGGTAGCGTTGTTGATAAGATTGAGTTCACTAACACCTACGCCGCTACCGGTAGCGCAAAGATCAGTGTAAAGAAAGAGTTTGCCGGCGCCGCACGCGACTGGAGTAAGGATAGCTTTACCTTCACTCTTGAAGAGACCGATAGTGTCCTTGGCGAAGCAACCGCTTCCGCAAATACCAACTGGATGGCAACCTTCGACGATATCGATTACACCGAGGCTGGTACTTATACTTATATGATTAAGGAGTCCGAAAGTAATCTTGCTGGCGTCTCCGCATCCGACCCAGTAAAGGTTACCGTAATCGTAACTGATAAGGGCGATGGTACACTTACTGCCGAAGTTCAAAACCCAAGCAGCTATGTAATCACCAATACCTACGAAACGAAGGCGACTAGCGCAACTTTGCACGTAGAGAAGGAGATCGAAGATCAGTCCAATAGTGATGTAGATGGCACCTTCACCTTCATTCTTAAAGATTCTGAAGGCAAAGAAATCGAAACCAAGGACGTAACCACTACCGACGGTGAGGGTGGCGTCGACTTTAGTACTATTTCTTACGACAAGGCAGGCGAATATCGCTACACCATCACGGAAAAAGCCGATAACCAGGCAGGCTTTACTTACGACACCAAAGAATACGAAGTCGTAGTAAATGTAACGGACGACCCAAGCAAGGCTCAGCTCAGTGCGGAAGTTAAGATTAACGGCGTAGTTACAAATGAAGCAAAATTCACTAATATCTACAAAGCAACCCCTGTAGACGTCCAATTGCACGTAAATAAGGAAATTGAAGACCTATCTGGCAGCAAGGTTGATGGTACTTTCGAATTCAAGCTAAGCGATTCCGACAACGAAGAAGTAGAGATTATCAGAGTCTCTACGAAAGACTTGGTTGGTGGCGCAGACTTCAGTAAGATAAACTTCACCGAAACTGGTACCTATAACTATACGATTGAAGAAGTTAAGGGTACGACCGCTGGCTTCAGCTATGACACGACAAAACATAATGTCGTAATAACCGTATCCGACAAGGAATCGAAGCTTGTAGCCGAAGTAAAGATTGACGGCGAAGAAACTAAGTCTGTCACTATTACTAACGAATACAAGGCAGAACCTGTAACAATTATTCCTGGCGCCTACAAAGTCCTAACCGGCATGAATGAAGGTGTTGAACCAGTAGATTTCAGCTTTACCCTATCCGGCGATAACATTGATGACGAAACCGTAACCAGAAATGGCGAAGGTAGCGTAGAGTTCTCTCCTATCACCTTAGATAAAGTTGGTACTTATGAATTCACCGTTAAGGAAATTGACGACGGAGCTCCAGGCTATACTTACGATGGCAGCATCTTCTCTATTATCGTAGAGGTTACGGATGCAGCCGGTAAACTTGAAGCTAAGATCAGCTACAAGAAGAATGGCGAACGCGCCGATGGCGTTATCTTCGAGAACACTTACTCTACCGAAGAGATAACTATTGTTCCTGAAGCAACCAAGATTCTCCTTGGTCGTGACCAAGAAAAGGGTGAATTTACCTTCAAGGTATTCCTCGACGGCGAGTTGGTAGCTACTGGCTATAACGACGTAGACGGCAATATCATCTTTGATAATGAGATTTCCTTCAGCGAAGTTGGCACTTACAAGCTCGTAATTAAGGAAATCGCTGGCAACGATCCAGAGATCGAATACGATACGACAGAGTACGAATATACCCTCAACGTATCTGATACCGGTCTTGGTACTCTCATGATTGAGTACGAAGGCGGTGCAGAAGATGCAATCTTTGTTAATAAGTTCGTCGGCGGCAAGGGCGAAGAAATCCCAAGCAACCCAAGAACTTACGATGATATCGCAACTTCTATCGCAATTCTCTCCACTTCTATTATCGGATTAATTGCAGCAGCTATCTTTGGCAAACGCCAAGCAAAAGAAGACTAATATAAAAGCCACCCATTAACGGGTGGCTTTTTGATGCATGTTATAATAAATACAAAGGAGGCTTAGGTGGAAGAAAAAGAAAACATGCTCTCGGGCAAATGGTATAAGGCGGACGACGAATTACTAGTTTCCGAGCGCACAGTAGTTAGGACATTGCTTCAGAGATATAATCTTACGATAGCTTCAGATTTTATTAGTCGCGATGCGCAAATTCGCAATATTTTGGGAGAGGTTGGCGAAAATGTCCGCATAGAACAGCCTTTTAGATGTAATTACGGCAAAAATATTTCTGTCGGCAATAACTTCTCTTCCGATTTTAATCTCACCATCCTAGACTCCGCAAAAGTTACGATTAAAGACAACGTAAAAATTGGACCAAATTGTAATATTTATACCACTTCTCTGCCAAAGGATTCCGCAAAACGCGCAGAAGGCTACGAGCAGGCCCTCCCTATCACAATCGAGGATGATGTTTGGATTGGCGGCAACGTAACGATTCTTGCCGGCGTATCTATTGGAAAAGGAGCCATTATTGGTGCGGGCGCCGTAGTTACGAGGAACGTCCCAGCCAATACTATCTATGCAGGCGTTCCGGCAAAGATGATTTCTGTTAATTACGACAAAGAATGGCAGGATGTTATCAATATCGTCGACATGGTTATTAAGGGCGAAATGACTTTGACTGTCTCAAATATCCAGAGAAAGCTCGCGATTGGATATGGTAAAGCCTCATACCTCATGACACTCCTAGAAGATTGCGGAGCGGTCCGTGTGAACGAAAAAGGCAAACGCGAGCTTGCCGTAGAGTCCGTATATGATGTTAGCCTGCCAAAGAATGCCTCCGTTAAATACCCAGAAGATCTTGAATACTTTGCAGCCAATTGGCAGATGATAATTGATACGATTTATGATGCGTTAAAGGCCGAGCGCTCACATATTACAGTTAGTTATATTCAGAGAAATAGACACCTCGGATACAATCGCGCATCCGTACTCATGGAAGCGATGAAGGATGCGGGCATCGTAGAGGCTGATGGTAACGATATGAAAATAGCTATAAAGGACGTTAGCGAAATTAAAGTGCCAAAACATATCAAGATTAAGATGCCAAAATAATCCATGCTAAAATAAGGATAGATATGCATAAAGCAAAACATCATCTATTAAAAATAGTTCCAGTACTTTCTGGTATAGCGTTATTATTTGTACTCGCCGGTAGCGTATATATGTTACTACGCTCGCCAGACGAGAACACAGATTCCGAAACGGAAAAGAATATCGCTACTTCCGACGAGGAACAAGAAGCTAAGGAGTCCGAAAAAGCACATATTACTCTAAGTTCAAATTCCGAGGATAATAATTCTTGGGAATACAATATTATAGATGAATCTGTAGCAAAATTCGTAAGTACTTCAACGATCGATATCGACAAAGACTTAAATGAAGGCGAATTAAAGAACAAATTTACCTTCGAAGGCATAAAAGAAGGCGAAACGCGCGTCACTTTTACTTATACAAATGGCGACGATACCACCGAATCGGCAGATTACATTATTTATGTCGATGAAGATCTTAATGCTCGCGCAGAAAAAGTCGAAGATACAGAGAATACCCCTGAAGAATAAGATATAATAGATAAGAGGCTTCGGCCTAGTATCTTATAAAGGGGGTGTTTTTGTTGACGGCTAAGAAACTGTTCAGATGGAGTTTAGTAGTAATTTGGCTCGCTCTAACCGTTTACCTTTCCAGCCAACGAGGCACAGAGAGCGGCGAGCTATCTCATAAGATTGCAGCAGCAAGCTATACTGTATTCGGCAAGTTTTTCCCTGGCACTAGCCTGCCCGAATATCACGCCGTGCTGCGCGAAGTCGCCCATTTCACAATCCATTTCATACTGGCCGTCTTAGCCTACCGCGCATTTGCGATATCTAGCGGTGGTTTTAGGACTGGAATAGTGATTTCGTTACTTTTTTGCCTGCTAGTGGCCGCCATGGACGAATTTATTCAATGTTCTTCGCCCGGTCGCTCGGTTGAGTTTATTGATTTCTTTCACAACGCCAGCGGAGTGGCTTTTGGAACGCTCGTCGGCATCCTCTCTAGCCGCGAAACCGTCTCTTAACGAGGCGGTTTTTTCTTGGTAAAATACTCATAAGCATGGACAGCTTATTCAAGATTGCGGTATTTCCAGTTATATTCTTGTTATATTTTGTGCACAAAAAAGATCCGCATCCGGAACAGATGAAATTCCTCATGAAGATATTCGGACTTGGCTGTCTTTCTGCTATTCCAGTGCTATTCTGCGAGATGTTCTATGACCGCGTTCTACAAATACCAGACAGCTATGGGAGCTTCGCTCTATTTTGGAATACCTTCTGGGGCATAGCCTTCGTAGAAGAAATCTTTAAGTGGATTGCGATGTTTGCCATGAGCTACCGCAGCAAGAAGTTCGATGAGACTTATGACGGCATTGTATATGGCGCGTTTTCATCTATGGGTTTTGCTTGTATAGAAAATCTCCTATACGTCGTACTGGGATTCAGTGTAGTTACTGGTATTTTTCGCGCGATAACGGCCGTGCCGGGGCATTTTTGCTACGGTGTAATTATGGGCTATTTTATGTCCAGGGCCCGCTACAACAAGGAAAAAGGAAAGAGTGGAATTATATATATCTTACTTAGTATCCTTATTCCTACCGCACTACACGCGTTGTATGACTACCTCATTCTCGATGATACTGGCCTAAATATTCTCATATGGTTCGTATTAATAATTGCGATGTTTATAAGCTGCTTCATCCTGATTATTAGGGCCGCGAAAAATAATGCTCCTATCGGGGCTCCAGAAGAACCCGTAGTAGTCACGCCAGCACAGACCGCCACTACAGCCCCGGTAGCCCCTGCAACCCCTGCATCTCAGATGATTCAGTCAGCCGCCCCAACAGAGCCGGTAGCGCCAGTCGTTACACAGGTGGCACCAGCACCCGCACCAACGCTAACACCAGCACAAGAGCCGACGCCGACAATCAGTCCCACCCCTGCGCCAACCGTAGCAGTCGAACCAACACCTACTCCGCAAACCACGAATACTACGAATACAACTCAGGCAGATTCAATAACAACGATTAGCTGGGAGACAGGACAAAATGGCCAAAACAATTCTTAAAATTATCCACGAAAATAATGCATATGAGCCGGGCGCATGGACCAGCACTACTTGGATTATCAAAGACGACATGAGTGCCATCGTAAACATTCGCTATTTTATGAATGACGAAAAAGATGACGACCTTCAGCTAAAAATATCCGAAGACAAATATAATCAACTGTTTGACTTTTTGGAAGAGGGTAAGAAGGGCGATAAGAGCGTCTTTGCGCTAGATGGTTCTGGGTGGGAAATCTATCAATACAACGAAGAAGGCATCCAGACTTACCATCGAGACCACTCTTTTATCTACGGAATTGCGGGTTTCGAGAAGATGGAAAAGCTACTTTATTCTCTAAATAAAAGGCATTAGGAGGATGTATGGCGAAGTGCCCAAAATGTAATAGTGAACTAACAAAAATAGTCTACGGCTTGCCGACGCCAGAAACTGCCGAGTCGGCGGAACGCGGCGAGATAATGCTTGGTGGCTGTTGTATTTCACCCTTTAGTCCAAGTTTTTATTGCAAGAATTGCCATATTGAGTATTCCGGAGATCTAAAGAAGGCTTATGACACCGGAAAATTTGAAGGACTAGACCGTTATGAGCCAGAAGAATAGCTCGCCATCTGTGCGGGACCGGGCGCGCGGCATGCTTGTTGGCCTCGCAGTAGGAGACGCGCTCGGGGCGCCGGTGGAATTTGGATATACGAGCCAAAGCATTGCTGCGCTCGGAGATAAAATTGAACACTTCCAGCCCTCACCGTTAGGCCCAGCAGGCACCTGGACCGATGATACCTCTATGGCGCTATGTCTTGCCGATAGCTTAATTGAGAAGAATGGATATGACTCTTTTGATATCATGGCCAAATATCGCCATTGGATGCTAGATGGCTATAGGACGTGCGATGGGTTCCCTGCTGCGGATGTCGGCATCCAGACAAGGATTGCTCTCATGGATTTTGCGAACAACCCGTATATCGATGAAGATGCTCCGAAAACCGAATCCGCCGGCAATGGCGCTATTATGCGCTTGGCACCTATCGTACTTGCCGCAATGCAGGACTCTGATTCTACCGCATCAGAAGAGCGAGACCTAGCAATAAAATTAGCGCGCCTATCTTGCCGAGAAACACACGATTCTTATATGGCAATTGCCGTAACGGAAGCCTTTGCTACCCTTTTGATGCTTTGTCTCTTTTATAAAAACAACTTTAGTAGCGCCGTCGAGCATTGTGCTTGCTGGCTATCGAGAAATGAAAGATTAGAGTCATGCCTAGAGGACATTGACCGCGCCAGAACAACGGCTCTTGAATCCAAGGACGGCGCAGAATTTAAAGATCGCGGCGGATATATACTGGACGCATTTGCGATTGCAATCTGGGGCGTAGCACACTCTAAAAGCTTTGAAGAAGGCATGATAAATGTGATTCGTCTTGGCGGCGATACGGATACAAACGCCGCTATTTATGGACAGTTGGCGGGTGCATATTATGGTTATAGTGGAATTCCTGAGGAATGGCGCGAGGGCGTCTATTCTTCCGCCGAGCTCGTAGAGATTGCAGACAAGTTATTAGACATGAAAGAGTGTCCGGTTATTCGGACACGTTTCAAAGACGAATTCTAAGACATAAAAAATGGAGCCGCGACCGGGATTTGAACCCGGGACCTCATCCTTACCATGGATGCGCTCTACCAACTGAGCTATCGCGGCAACTTCAGTTATTATACCACAGATCATAGAAGCCGCCAAGCTTAACGGCAATAAAAAATCCACCCGTTATTGGGTGGATTTTTCGTTTTACATATTCGTATCGTATCGTTCGCGAATATCTTGCGTTCTATCCTCAAAGGTTGTCTGCATTTTTATCATAGAAAACGCAGTAAAGCCGATCATAAATATCGAAAAGAGGCCAATGATAACGAACATAATCTTTGCGACAGTGCTAATCATCTTGTGCTCAGGAGAGAGAACAAAATCCTCTGGGACATATTCCTTTTTGCCGTCATCATATTCGATAGCGAAGTCCATGCGACAATGTTCGCAGTGGACGTCTCTGTCCCCTACTTTGAACTTTAATGGCGCGCCGCACTTTGGGCACTCTTTTGCGATAATTTTCATTTATTGTTCTTGCCTACGGGTTACTTCGATATGTTTTGGTTGGATGTTTTCAATCTTAATTAGGATGGCTTTGCCCTCTACATTAATGGTATCGTTGGCGTCGATTGCGCTGGTATCGATAAAGATATTATAATCTTCGTCACGCGTAATCGAATTGATGCCGAAATAAGATAAGCCTGGCTTCTCCGCTGCGACCAAGATGACGGAGCCGGAATTAAAGAATCCATCCGATAGCTGGAAATCTTCAATCTCCTGCACGCCGCTTAGCATCCTAATCTGAGAAATAACTTTATCATAAGCATCGTTGGAGCCGATATAGTAATAGTTCTCTTCGCCACCAACCTTCTTTAGAAGCTCACGATACTCGCTTTCCGTACCGGCACCCTCCTTTATACCTGGGTTATAGGTAAATGCTTTTGTCTCATATTGGATACCAATAATATCCGTGACGTCGTCGATTGGGGTATCATCTGCCGTTAATGATGCCTCGTAGTTGCGACCAATCTGGACGCCGGCATACATAATACCAGCTACGACAATAAAACCGATACAGACTGTAATGATTGAGGTCAATATTATTCTTAAATCTATGGTAGATTCAGGAGTTTTTGCTTTTTCGCCACCCTTTTCGGACATTTCTTGTTCCTTTCCTTAAATTTTCATAATGTCTGCTTCTTTTTCAGCAAACAATTTATCAATTTCGTTATTGAAATCCTTAATCATGTCGTCGATTTCTTTTTCGGCGCGTTTCTTTGCGTCCTCGGCAAGTTCTGCGGCCTTGATATCTTTACGAGCATCGTCGCGAATCTTACGGAGAGCAATCTTTGCTTCCTCTACCTTGGTGCTAGCAGACTTTACGATTTCCTTGCGGCGCTCCTCGGTTAGTGGTGGGACAGGCACGCGAATTACGCGACCATCATCGGATGGGTTTAGGCCCAAGCTTTGATCTGCGCGAATTGCAGATGAAATTTTTGCGATATTTGCAACGTCATATGGCGTGATGAGTAACATGGTACCGCCAGAAACAGTCACGTTTGCGATTTGGTTTAGTGGCGTAAACTGACCGTATACTTCTGCTTTTACGCTAGCAAGCATATCTGGGTGAGCGCGGCCGGTGCGAACCTTCTTCATTTCTTCCTTGAAGCGCTCTACCGTCGCGTCCATCTTAGTTTTTACGCTGTTAGAATTGAACATAGTCTCTCAAACTCCTTTTCATTCTTAAACTTTAATACGATGTCACCTGAACCGCGTGCGCTCGTGTGAACTTTGACCTTAACACCTAGGTGATTGCTGAGCTTTGTGGCGCGAGCATCACTACCAGCATCTGCTGGGCGCTCTTTGGCCTGTTTTGCGGCCTTTTTGCGCGCTTTTAGCTCCACTGTATATTGTTCTACCTTGCGAGCACTCCACCCCTCTGAAATAATCTTTGGAATAACCGCACTAATCTCCGCTGGTTCTAGTGGGATTAGTGGGCGAATTTGACCTTCCGCGAGGTTATTCTCTACCATCGCGTGCTTTACGTCGTCAGGAAGAGTTAGAAGACGCATTTTATTGATAACTGCGGATTCACTCTTGCCGACTTTATTTGCAACTTCTGCCGGAGTTAGATTGAACTGATTCTTTAGCTTTGCGTATGCAGTCGCAATTTCGATAGCGTTGAGATCTTCACGCTGAACATTCTCGATAATGGAAATCTCAAGGCGTTTTTGAGCGTCTAGCGTGCGAATAATTGCAGGGACCTTTTCTAGTCCAGCAATCTTTGAGGCGCGCCAGCGGCGTTCGCCGGCGACAATCTTGTACTTATTGCCCTCTTTAGTGAGAACTAAAGGCTGTAAGACGCCATGTTCCGCAATAGAATCCGCAAGAGCCTGGAGCTCTTCGGCTTTGAAATCGCGGCGTGGCTGATCCTCGTCCGGGATAATATCTGAAACTTTGATTTCCTTGAGCTGGCTTTCTTTCTTGTCCTCATTTGCAGTTGGGTCAAAAAATGCATCAATGTTTTCGGTTGGAATAAGGGCCTCAAAGCCACTACCTAATCCGCGAGCGCTCATTTCGTGCGCTCCATTACTTCTTCAGCAAGCTCCTTGTATGCTCTAGCGCCCTTACTAAAGCGGTCATATTGTCCAATTGGCACACCGTGGCTTGGAGCCTCTGCTAAGCGAACGTTGCGTGGAATGGTAGTTTCGAATACTTTATCCTTGAAATATTTCTTTACTTCGGCAAGCACCTGCGAGCTAAGCGCCGTACGGCGATCATACATCGTAGCAAGTACACCAAGCAACTTTAGGTCTGGATTCATAGCCTTCTTTACGAGGTTCATACTCTCGAGAAGCTGCGCTACGCCCTGCATAGCATAAAACTCCGTCTGAACTGGAATAAGAATATATTCAGAGGCAATCATGCCGTTGACGGTCAAAAGCGACAAACTTGGTGGGCTATCGATAATGATGTAGTCATAATCTTCTGCAACGGTATTAACAGCGTGTTTCAAAAGTAGGAATTTGTTTTCCATCTCTGCCATCTGAACTTCGACATTCGCGAGCTCTGGAATGGTCGGCGCAATGAATAACTTCTTAGTCTTATTTGAAATGATAATATCTTTAAGATCGCATTCGCCAAGCATGACATCGCACATAGTCTTATCAACTTCGCGATGATCAACGCCTAAACCTGCGCTAGCATTACCCTGAGGATCAAAATCTATAACTAATGTCTTCTTGCCTGCTTTTGCAAGATAAAAAGCTAAGTTGACAGACGTAGTCGTCTTGCCAACGCCTCCCTTTTGATTGGTAACAGTTATTACCTTAGCCATAGTTATATTTTACGCTATATTTCACGATAATTAAAGAGGAACTACCAAATATAGGACTCAATAATTTCTGGGAGTGGAATTTCTAGCAAGATGAGACAACCTTCTTCGTAACGGCCGCCCATGTAGTTGATAAGCTCGAGCTCATCATTGAAGAATTTGACCTTAGCATTAACCTTGGTGCCCTCTGGCTGCTTACCGAGGATTAAGATTTCGGACATTAGGTCGTAGTTTACCTTCTGAAGCTTCGAAACGTCGTCAGTAACGAGAATACGAGCTGGGGCGTCTAGCGAATAGAGTGCACGTAGGCCGTATTTGACCGAAGTCGCAGAAGTTGACGCGCTATCGTCGATAATGATTGAACCTTTTAGACCCCTTGCCGGAGACATGCGACCATGTAACGGGCGGATTGATTCCGCACCAGCAGTAATGAGGTCGCGATGAACCTTAAACAGGCGCGCAACACCACAAGCCATGATGATTGGGCGCAAGTTATGCTCGCCAATAACCTTAATATTTACTGGGAGTTTATCGCGTTCTGGATCATAGAAGACACCCTTAAAGCCATCAAGCGACATAAGTTCGGTATTCTCATAATAGAAATCCGCCGGATGTTCATCGCCATAAGTAAAGACATCTGGATTCATGAGATATTTGGCAAACTTTTGGGGTACATCATTGAAGTTGATGAAAACGTGGCGGGAACGGTTTGCGATTGCAAAGTAACGCTCTGCCTCTTCCTCGGTTTCGCAGCTAGTAATTACACAAACATCTGGCTTGATGTCTGGGAATTCTGCCATAGAGTTGAAATCTAGAATCAATACGTCTTCTAGGACGCTCTTATTTACGCCAAAAGTAACAGTCATAGCTTGGCCTAGCACAACGCCTAGTGAGCGGATGGCGGACTTACGACCGTAACTACCTGCTACTACGATGACTTTAATCGTTGGGTACTTCTTGATGTACTTCTCGATTTGCTTCTTTGGGCTACCAAATAACATTATTTCTTAGCGCCTTTCTTCTTTGAGGATTTTACACTCTTTGCACGAGCCGCTACGCGTTCCGCATGAAGTTCTGCCATTTCGTCCTTGGAGTGAATACCGAAGAATAGGTCGGTAAGACCATTAATCATGAGGTAAGTACCAAATAGCTTGATGTGCGTTGTTGCGCTGAGGCCATTATCGGCAAACATGACTAGCGCTAAGACACAGCCAAGCATACCATTTACGATCCACATAAAGCGATCGGTCATATTATCGAAGCCCTTAAAGCCCATGACGATAGTTACAACGGAGGCAAATAGTACATAACCTGAAAGCATTGCGATACGTAGGCCAATGAGGTTACTCTGAGCGATGCCAGGGATATTTGCGACTAATAATGCGATAGCAATCCACATTTCTAGGAGGCCTAGAAATAGCGCAAAACCAATATTGTGGCCACGACGCTTGCGATGGACACAGTTGGAAAGCTCAATAATCGACAAACCAATCATTGTCCAGCCAACGATTTGCGTGAGATATCCCACCTCACTCTTGGCGGTCAACATCATACAGAGGCCGGCGACCAAGGAAATAATACCTTTAATAGCAAAAGTCAGCCAATGACTTTCGATAAATTTGCGTTTTGTGCTCACTTCAAAAAGCTCCTATTTCTTTCTTTAAAGTATAAATTAAGCACAAGCGTTTTGCAAGTGGGCTCGATTAAACGTGCCGAATTTTGGCACGAGTTTTTTCAAGCAAATAAGTCAATTTATATTGAGCCGGCTTAATTACTAAATCATGAGCATGGAGATAGATTAGTTCCTCAACGCCGAAACTACGCTTAAACTGGCTAACGCCATAGAAGCGATGCTTCGTGTCATCTTCGGCGGTGATACCCCAGAAGTTATAGCGTTTTATGCCCCGCTCGCGCGCGTCACGCATGGCTTGCATATGAAGTAACGGTGCGCCGGAATACTTAGTGCCCAGCTCTGTCGATACGCCGTAGTGATAGGATGCTTCATTGCCGTAGAAAATCATGAAGTTTTGCGCCAATATCTCGTCGCCTAGTTTGGCGGTATACAACTTTACCTCGTCATGCTTCGCGAAGGCCTCGAATTGCTTACGCAAGAAATCTTCGGAAAACTCAACAAACTTTTGGCGAGCCGCGGTCTCGAGCTGTATCTTGTAGAAGGTTTTGATTTCTTTTGGATCAGTGCTGGTTGTAACAGTAATATTGTTCTTTTGTGCCTTACGAATCTTACGACGAAGCCCCTGGGACGCGCCTGCGAGGATTACTTCCTCTGGTTTTGATATATCCAAGATTCCAGCGTATTCTACAGAGAGATACATTGGAGCTGGCTTTAGTCCTAACTGCTTGAAGAGAGCGCGATTCTTTTCGTTCTCGACAATTTGCGGCCGAATGCGCACGAAGACGCAATGACTTTTCTCGGCCTGTTCTTTAATGTCCGCAAATACCGCTTCGCGGAGCTTTTTGTTGCTCCAGTCCATAATTGGGCCACCAGCAATCGCCATATAAGTTCCACGTTTTGCGGTTTCTACCTGGCCAACATAGGCGGCAATTATCTTTTCTTCATTATCGAGTGCAACGCGACGAACGACGGTCTTTTTGCGCGCCTCGTGAAAGTCACCCCATGCCCATGACTGCAAGAAATTTGCATCCTCATGGCTGGCTACGAATTTATCCCACTTCTTCTGATCGGTTGCGTCGATAATTTTCATAGAGCCTATTTTACCTTTTTGCTCTTGATATTTGCAAATACAATAGCTGTAACACCGAAACAGGCAAAGGCGATACCGATGAGCGAAATAATGAAGTTTACATTAAATTCGAATCCCGTCGAAGATGTCGAGAAATCTGCGGCGCTAAGTTCGCCCTCTTCAAGAGAATAGACTTCTTTTTTGTTGTCCGAATAGAATGCTTCGAATGAGTTACCGTTTTGCTTCGCAATAACAGTTACAGTCTTATCTTTTGCATATTTATAAGAGATACGGAAATCGCCAATCTTTGGGTTATTCATATCTGCCGTGTTCGTAATATATTCGCCAGAAAGAGTATATTGGCCCTTATATAGCTCAGAGATTTCATCCGGACCAAGTACAGTATCATAATCAATGTCGTGTACGAGCTTCTCAGTCAAAGTGAATGCGCCCAATGCTACGTCGGACTGCAAATATTCTTCACTAGCAAATGCTTTGCTGTCTGGATTCTTATGCTCGGCATCATAAGAGCTAGAATCGATTATATCCTCGTTCCAAACTTTAAGATACTGATTCGTTTCCTCGTCGAGTTGATATTGATACATCTCAACTACGCGTTTTAGCTTGTAGGTCTTCTTGGAAATGCCGAAATATTTATCGGTAAGATTGCCGCTCGCAGAAACTTCATCCGAGATAGCGACGAGTTTTCCTTGATTGCCCGTACTAACTACGTCAGACTTCGCAAAAATAACCTCGTTACCGTCGGTATCGACTACGGCCGTGGTCTGATTTTTATTAATAATTGCCAACCCAATTAGCGCCAAACCAATAATAATCAGCACGATATTTAATACTGGGATTTTATTTTTAGTGGCCATTTGCCCTCCTTTTATAAATGACGACGTTTTTTGCGCATCTCTTCAAGAAGATGCACGAATTTATAACGCATTGGTCTAATAACTAAATCGTGTGCCGGAAGATAGGCGATCTGATCGCCACCAAAACCGGTCTTAAATGTGGTCACGCCAGCATAGCGATGTTTTGGGGAATTTGGCGGCGCGATACCGAATAAATTATAACGCTTGAAGCCAAGCTCGCGCGCGTCACGAATAATTTGCCACTGCAAAGCATACGCACCCGGATACTTTCTGCCTTCTTCTGTGGATGCTGCCTCGTGGTAAATCGCCTCTGGACTTTGCATGATCACTAAGCCTTTGGCGAGCGGTTTACCATCAAGCGTAGCTGTATAAATACGAGCTGCGCCAGCAAAAGCATCGTGCTGTGCCATGATGAATTCCCTCGTAGACGGAATGAAGCCCTGGCGTTTTGCAGTCTCTAGCTGTAGGTCGTAAAACTCAGAGAACGCATGTTTATTCGTATCGAATCTAACCTGAATACCCATCTTTTGCGCGCGTCGCACTTCATAGCGGGTCTGGCGACGCATATCTTTTAATAACTGCTCTTCAGTAAGTTTGAGGTCAATCATTACCGTATGCTCCGCATGGAGATGCATCGGTGATGGGACGAGGCCTAGATCTTCGATCATCTTTACGTGGGCCGCAGAATCGTCAATATTTGGACGCATGCGCACAAAAACACAGTCCTCGTTCTTTGCAATCTTGGTAATTTCTTCCATGAAAGTCTTCACAAAGCGAGGCTCATGATCCCAGTCGAGAATTGGGCCACCAGGAATTTCGAGATAGCGACCGCGCTTAGCATTTTTTACGATTACAACAGCCGTGCCATGAATAATATCTTGCTCGGTAATCTTTAGATAGTATACCTTCTCGCCATCTAACTCATAAACCTTGCCCCAACTAGAAGTCTGCAAAAAGTTTGCTTCTGGGTGTTTCTGCATAACATAGCGGTCTAAATCTTCTGGATCGATACGTTCTAACCTGATCATTTGCTCCCCTTTTTTGTTAATAGCTGGTATTTTTCAAAGATTTCAGCCGCAAGCTCGTCAGCATCGACGAGATAGCGTGAATGCCTCCAACCTTCTTTGATAGTTAGACTCGAATTAATCAGCAAAGCGTGCATCTTTTTACCCTGACGCGGAGGGGTGATTTTATCATCGCTACCCCAAATGATTTGCGCCGGCGTAGTAATGCCAGAGATATCCAAAGTTTTATCCGAGGTAAGCATATTATCGAGAGTTTTCTTCATATTGTCGGGCGCTTGCTCGTAATCACAGGCGCCAAGAACTTTATGAACAACTTTGCGTGCGAGTGGGATTTTCTTTAGCGGCGAAAACACCTTTGATAGGCCACGCGAGATATCGCGTTTTGCGGATTTTTCATAAATTCCGGCAGCATCTAGCAAAATAACACCCTTGAGATATTTCGAATCTTCGCTGAGGAGATTAAGCAGAATACGGCCGCCATTGCTGTGACCAAGCGCGATCGAGCCTTGAGGAATCTTGTCTTTAGCCCATTTGACATAATCTTCAATCGTAAAAACCTTGTCGGACTTTGTGCCGAGACCCGGAACTTTTAATAGTTCTGCCTCAATGCCGCGTTCCTTGAGATGCTCAATAACTTCGTACCAAGGTTCTGGTTTGTAAGTCCAACCATGAATAATATATAACTTTTGCATCACTCTAACCCCCAACTTGCGCGACGGCGACGATGCGCTTCGTCTTGACGTGCTAATTTTTCTACATCGCGCGGGTCTTCGAGAAGTTTCTCTACAATCCATTCTAGATATTGGCTGCCCTTAAAGATAACAGTCTCTTTGCCAGTAAGGTTTTCTTCGAGATATTTGAGTGCCTGCTGAGGCTTGTCGAATGAATGAACATTCTTTACCTTATCTTTTAGAAGCGGGTAAGTACATTTCTTAGTGCGTCGACCAATCATGACGATGTTTTGAACCTTCGTATCCAGTAGAAGCTTGGCGAGCTTTTTGTGCTCTTCGCCCTCAAGCTGGCCTTGGTCGATAATGTCGCCAATTACAAGCCATTTGTGGTCAGCCTTGAGAACTTTTACCATATCAAGCACGGTCGTCATGCTAATAATGTGGGCGTTATAGCTACTGTCGATGATAGTGATACCCCTTTTGCCACGCAGGTAATTGCAGCGTGCAGGCGGCATCTTGAAATCGTCAAGCGTATAGTTAATCTTTTCGCCAAGATATTCCATCAATTCGCCCAGCATCAAAAGTTGTACTGTGACATCACGCGGCATCGGTTCATTGAATTGAAACTTATGCTTGCCAAAATCAAAGATGGCTTTGTCTGGATAGACTTCGTAATTTTTGAGGTCTTTTTGATTGACGGGAACAACTTTTGCCTTGAGACCATCCGTGCATTCATGCATCTTTTTGCTCTCGTCGTCAATGAGCACGAGCTTCTTAGTATTAGCTGGAATAGTCGAGAATTCGTGCGCAATAGCTTCATCAATATTGGCGAATCTGCCGCTTTTTACCTCATTCTCAAAGAAGACAGCATGTGAACGGCCAAGAGAAACCCAACAGCTAACCTCTGGCTTGAGCCATTTCGCAATAAATTCAGCCTCATGCGGACGCTCGCCGTCGCATTCTACGATATAAAATGGCTGGCGATGCTGGTAAGTGAAGGCACGGAATGGTGTCTTGATAATAAGCTTAATCCATTTGAGCTTACTACCCGTAATGCCACGCATACCGAGGATATCAAAAGCGATACCAAAAGCCGAGTTTGCGTTATGCGAATAGTGCGCCTTGGCACCGAGTTGGCTCTCGACAAGATTTAGCATCGTTGTTTTACCAGCCGAACCGGTAATTATCACAATACGTGGATGCCATTTTTTGAGAGAGATGTTAGCAAAAAACTTGAAGTAGCCCGCCGCAACGAAGTAGAACTTCTTTTTGAATTTGGAAATAATTGTCATTAGCTATATTATACCACGGCGCTTAAGCTCTAACAGCACCGTAGGGACCGCCGGCGGAGGCGTAAAGTACTCCGACTTTAGTGGCAGCCTGATACGCGGCTCGTAGTGAACAAATAGTTGTTTGCCGAGCTGCGAAGTATAATGGCGATCATTATTGAGAAGTTTTAATGCGAATTGCTTCTGCAAAATGAGATAAATGGCCTTTGGCGGATTCTCTGCCTCGTCAAGTTTGTGCAAAATTGCGGAGCTTAGATGGAATGGAGGGTTTGCAAAAATCTTATAATCGCCGTCGGGGAGCTCATATTCCATAAAATCCTGTTCGACAACCCTAACATTCTCATATTTCGCGACGTTTTTACGGAGTTTTTCGGCGGTTTCATGGTCCGGCTCGATTGCGATTACCTGTTTACAGCGTCTAGCAAGCGCTGCAGTAATTACACCGGATCCGGCACCGATATCGATAACCGTATCGCGCTTCTTTATATTGCTATGACCAATCAAAAAACCAGCTAGCTTTGGTCCACGCAAGAAATGCTGAGATAGCTGGTATTTACGCATCTTTTGGTAATAATCCTAACTGGCGCACAGCCTCGTACATTGCGACGGCGCTTGCACAGCCAACGTTAATAGAGCGCGTCGAGCCCAACTGCTCGATATAGAAAGCCTTGTCTGATGCATCGAGCAATTCCTGAGAAATGCCGTCGGACTCGGAGCCGAATACGAGGATAGAGTTTGGACTAAGAGTGGTTTTTGCGAGTGGCTTTGACTCTGGGCGATTATTATCCACAGATACGATTTCCATGCCGCGCGCCTTCGCGTCGGCAACAAATTCCTCTACGGTAGCAAAATGATCAATGTGAAGATATTTATCCGTAACCATTGCGCCGCGACGATTATACTTACGCTTACCAATAATATGAACGCGCGAAACATTGAAAGCGTTCGCATTGCGCACGATCGTGCCGATATTAAAATCGTGTGCTAAGTTTTCGATAGCAATCTCTAGCGGAATACGAGACTTGTCAAGCTCGGCCACAATATCTTCGTTGGCCATGCCTTTAAATTTATCAACAAGATTTCGCGTATCTTCGCTAGGATTCATAAGTATAGTTTAACTTATTTCTTAGCGCTTTTCTTCTCAGCTTTTTTGGCTTTTTCTTCGGCAATTTGCTTTTCTTTAGCGCGAGTAGTTAGGACATCGAGCGCGAAGCGGACCAAAGACCACGCGACGACGTTCATACAGAGAGCGATGATGGATACTAGTGGGACAATCAACATACCAACACCGATAGATTGATTAATTAGAGCACAAAGGCCAGCGACAAAAATTGTTACGACGGCCAAAATAGAGTAAGCCCAGGTCAATAATGCAACCTGCTTCTTCTCTTTGTATAGATTAGCAAAATAATTAATCACTTCCATAAGTCTATTATATCATACTTTTGCTTATTTTGCAATAGTCTGTGATAATTTTTATGATAAAATAGCAATATGTACGACCGCTTAATTACAGAGCTAGAGAAAGGCATCGATCCAGACCGCGCCGAGCGCACTGCTCATTATTTTGGCATCGTCGAGGGTGGCTACGGCGAAAAGGACATGATTCTCGGCATTCCTTCCCCGCATATTCGACGCGTCGCAAAGGATTTTAAAACTCTGCCGGTCGACGATATTTTGAAATTATTACATTCCCGCGTGCACGAATTCCGCTTCTGCGCGCTCGCTATCCTTAAGGAGCGCTACAAGAAAGCCCCACGCGAGACAGTCGAGATATACATGGATAACCTCGATTATATTAATAACTGGGATTTAGTAGACTGCTTCGCCTCTCATATTATTGGGCGCTGGTGTCTAGAGAACCAAGACGAGACGATTTTAATCAAGCTCAACCAGAAATCTAGCCTTTGGCGACGCCGCATTTCCCTCGTGGCCTATCAGGCATTTTATCGCAAAGGCATCCTCAGTAACGGCCTCGAGCTAATCGATAAACGCCTCGAGGATCCAGAGGATTTGATGCATAAAGCCTGCGGCTGGATGCTGCGCGAGATTTATAGCAAGGTAGATAAACACGTTGTTGAATCTTATATCATTGATAATTACGACCGTATGAGTCGCACGACTTTGCGCTACGCTATCGAGCATATTCCAGAGGAACAGCGTCAGAAATTCCTAAAGAGGCAATTCTAGTGAAAAAGAACAATCAGCCATACGAGCCAGAGAAATGCTGGGTCGGTGATACTCACAAGGTCTGCTATCCAGACGAAGAAACTGCCGAGATGAGCGCTCGCTTGTCTGAATTCGAACATAAATTACCACCGAATACTCTCACGACCTACAAGTGCGAATACGGCAATCACTGGCATCTCGCGCACAAACATTAAAAAATCTCCCCCAATTTGGAGGAGATTTTTGTATGCTAGTTGCTATTTCTTAGCCTTTTTTGCTGGAGCTTTCTTTGCTGCCCTCTTGGCTGGCTTTTCTTCTTTTGCGAAAGCTGGCTTTTTGACTACCTTTGCATGTGGGCGGTTTAGCTCGACGAGCTTATCCATGGTCTTGTTGATGCGCATACGGTTGCGGATGCTATTGATAACCTGTGGATCTTGAAGCTGCTCGGTAGCGCTTTTGTCGTTCTTGTAGACATGTTGCATTTCGACAACCTGCTTGTTGAGATCTTCGTCGAATACTTCAACCTTGAGTTCGTCGGAGAGTCTTTGAACAATGATGGAGCTCATAACGCGGCGCTCTGCGTTTTCGCGAACTTCGCGTTCCCAATCTTCTTGCTTTTGATTATTCTTCTTGAGGTAATCCTCGATAGTGAAACCGCGGGATTCGAGATTGCGGAGCATATCTTCCTTGATGCGGCCACATTGCTCGTCAACAAGAGAAGCTGGGGCTTCGGTCTTGGATTCACCTACGAGTTCGTTGAGAAGATCATCTTTGTACTTCTCTTCAGCTTCGTGATTTGCCTGAGCCTCGAGGTTTTTGCGGATATCTTCCTTGAGTTCCTTGAGGGTTTCGAATGCACCAGATTTCTTGGCGAGATCATCGTCAATCTTTGGAGTCTTTACTTCGCTGACCTGCTTTACAAGAATCTCGAATACGGCTGGAGCGCCAGCGAGATCCTTGTTTGCGTAATCTTTAGGGAAAGTAATCTTTAGATCAAACTTGTCGCCAACTTCGTGACCAATAATGCCATCTTCGAAGCCTGGAATAAATTGGCCGGAGCCAAGGCGAAGATGATAATCCTTTGCGGAGCCGCCTTCAAATGCGACATCGTCTTTTTTGCCGGTAAAGTCGATAATGACTTCATCGCCATTCTTTGCGGCACGCTTTACTACGCTTGGTTCAGCATAGCTTTCTGCGATGCGTTCGAGAACGTCTTTGATATCGTCGTCGGAGACAACACGTTCTTCGAAGACGGATTTGAGCTTGTCGTACTTGCCCATTTTTACCTCTGGGAGGATATCGGCAGTAACTACAATCTCGGCCATCTCACCTGGGACGTATTTCTTTACGTCGACATGAGGGATGGATACGGGCGTAACGCCTGCGCCGTCAAATAGCTGAGGAATAGCGCGGCGAACAGCCAAATCTAGCGTATGAGAAGCGAGATCGTTTGGATCAACATGCTGTTCTACGACATTTGCTGGAGCTTTGCCATTACGGAAGCCTGGAATCTTGATATCGCGAGCGAGACGCTCGAGAGCCTTTAGACGTGCTGGCTCAAAATCGCCGCTATCGAACTCTACGGTAAATTCGACGGACGTGCTTAAAACTTTTTTGGTAGATTTCATAGTCAAAATTATACCATGAACAGATAAGTGGATAAAGCGTAGGCGCGTTAGTCTTTAGAGATGATGCCCTGGTCGTAATCGACGCGGAAATGACGCAAGACTACGCTTGGCTCTACTTCGTGCTTTACGCCTGGGTTCAAGATGTCATTCGGATCAAAGATCTGTTTAATCTTGCCATAAAGGTCTAATTCTTCGGCAGACATATATTTGCGAGTAAACATAGCCAGGAAGCGACCTTCTGGCGCGGCGCCACATGGGGAGCCTTCCACCTTGTCGATAAGTTCTACATATTTGCGCATGAACGTAATCAAAGTACGGCGACCTTCTGACGTGGATGGCGTGAAGCTTGGGCGCACCGTAAAGGTGTTGTAGTCGATTGAGCCATAGACGGCAAGCTTGAGCTTTAATTCGCGAGCAAGCGCCGTGACGCCATCGAGGAATTCCACCTGATTCTTGACCGGGATATATGCACCATCAATAATCGGCAGGTGATAGCTTGTACTAGAGTCGTTTAGGTATGCTACGACGTTTTCATTGAAGGCAACAAAATCATTTTCAGTCTCATCGTTCTTTTCGATAATTCGCATGCCTTTTGGAATCTGCTTTTTGAGCTTCTTGAGCTTGCGCCTACGGTCGCGGCGGACATCGTCTTTGACGTTAGCGATAATTAGATAACCATCGTCATTGGCCTTACGGAAAATCTTTGACGATTTGCCGGTGTTTGGCGCCTCATTAAATAGCTCCGTATCATAGAATTCGATATCAGTGAATTTTAGCTTTTTTAGCAGCGCGCGGATAGTTGCGAATTGCTTCGCGTTATCGCACGGGATTGCGACATAGTTTGGATCTTCGAAAATCGGCTCAACTTTTAGGATGACTTCAGTAATAATGCCGAGAGTGCCCTCCGAGCCACAGAATAATGGTAGCAAATCGAAGTCGCGCTTCGTCTTGACGCGCGTAATACCGGAATAACCAGCTTTGTTCTTCTCGACCGGCTTGATATTTTCAATCGTGCCAGCATTTTTCTCAATAAGTGTATTGATTTGACGGTATAGCTCACCCTCGAAATCCTTTTGCTTCAATTTCTTATTGAGATTATGACGATTCAACTTCTCGGTCTGGATGACTGTACCATCAGCAAGGACAACTTCGGCCTGCTGGACGAACTCGATGATGGTCTTTGGCTCGGTATTATCACTAGCGCAAGCATTCTTGGCAATCAGGCCACCGATAGTCTCATGAGCATCACCCGTAATCGGTAATTCTAGCCCAACTAATAATAAGGCCTTGCGGAGCTCGCCAATTGTTACGCCACACTGTACGCGCACCAAACGCTGGCGCACGTCAATTTCTTGAATGCGATTCATGCGTTCCGTAGAGACAACTAGGCCAGAGCCAATGCTCGCGCCGTTTTTGTTGTACCCGGCACCATGCATCGTAATAGGAAGCGGAATATTTTTGCTTGCTAGCTGACTAGAGAATTTCGTAAGGCGACGAATATCCATTACGCTTACTGGTACTGCGACCAGGCGTGGATGATACTTCAAAATCGATCGGTCGGTCGTGTATTTCTCCAAAATGCTCGGCGCACTATAAGCGACGCCGTCAATATGCTGATTGAGATAAATCGCAATCCGATTCATAAACCACCCTTAAACATTAACTCTATTTTAGCATAAATAAACGTGAGTGGAATATTTTCTTAAAATAAAAAAGCCCCCAACTTGCAGTTGAGGGCACCGCGCATAAGGAGCATTCAGCCATTATTTTGAGGCTGCCCGAGCGTCATCAATGACGTCTTTACTGAAGCCCCCGACAGATACATCATATGCACTGCCAGTGCGCGTGAAGATGGTGAAGTCGTAGCCATCAAGATCTTTGTGTCTCGTCCGACAGATGGACTTCGCTTCGGAAGTAATGATGTAGTCGCCATCGTCGATCTTGTCGCCACCACTGGTGACACCATCGCCTTTAGGACCTTCGTAGGACTCGGCTGCGCCGACAACTCTGTAGTCTTCGTTGATTTCGAGACAATCGCCATGCTCGGATTCCGCCAGGAACTTCTCGAGCGCAACGGTATCCTTGCGGATCGTCTCGGGGTCGGCGAGAATACTAAAGTAGGGGTACCATTTGGTCAGTTTGGGCATGTTTGTACCTTCCTTTCTAAACTCTCCTTCTTCACTTGAAAAGGAACGGAGCTAGCAGCTAGCTCAACCGTTCTATTATACCACTTTTGCTAATTTTAGTCAATGTTTTGGCGGTTTCCGCTTTTTGTGTTAAAATACATTTATCGGCAATCCGATGAAGATTTACATGCGCGAGTGGTGAAATTGGTATACACGTATGCCTTAGGAGCATATGCCTTTCGGCGTGCTGGTTCAAGTCCAGTCTCGCGCACCA
>R25__coassemble_44_pt1 | contig 80888 bp, 85 predicted proteins | sample R25__metabat2_low_PE_009 | metagenome-assembled genome bin R25
GAACTTCATTCATTTCTTCATTATATCTTGTTCGAATCCGAACATCTAGAAATTTTAGGTGTTTGTGTTTTTTAGTGTTTATTTCGTCCTTAACACATTTAAGAAACTATAACTTATTTCCAGCGTATAGCCGGCTCATCGTTATAGCGTTGAGAGACTTAATTTGTGTGAGGTGGAGTTATATGTTTGGGAGGTGCGTATTTCATGAATGTACTGGGCGGATTCGGTTTCGCGTGTCCTAAACGCGCCCAAAACTCCTAGATGACCGGATTCGAACGATGTCAATGTACTATTAAAAATAAGACCAGTTAGCGCTTTACTAGGGTAACGATCTGATAACTGCGCGATTGGTCCTTGATTTCGATCTTCTTTTTCATGTGATGATTTTCCAATCGTCCTTCTGGTTTTACTTTATGTTTGTTTCGTGGTTTTTATTTTGTTTCCACTTGTCCTTAGTTTAAGCAAGTTTTCATGGATTTGCAAGACCCATTTTTACAAAGTTTTCCACAGTTTGGTGCAAAAATAATAATTTTAACAGGGGTAAAACCGAACAAAAAAATATTCCGATCATGGTTTTTCCACGATTGCTTTTCTGTTCGTTTCATGTTTTAAAAACCGAACATCGCACCCCTTGCATTTTTCGCATTTTACTTTAAAATCACACCACTACCCCACCTTGACAAAACATCACGATTATGCTAATATATAAATATCCGAGTGGAGTCCCGGATTTTTTCTAAGTCCCCTGCTCCGCTCCTAGCGCATTCATCATATACTTGAGGAGGTTATACCCTATGTCAAAGAAAACCAATCCGCAACCCGTAAACCACGCAGCTCCGTCCTCCGACGAGCACCGCGAGTGCGAATACTGTGGCACCATCTATCCCACGGCCTACTACGACCGCTGCCCTGGCTGCAGCCGCAAGAGCCACAAAGACCGCATCTTTGCCAACAACCCCTTCTCCAAGTAACCATGAAAAATCCCCCGACCATCGCGGCCGGGGGAATGTTTTTTGTGTTGCTATAACGCTAGTTAATATCTAGCGACACGAAGGCCTTATGGATAAGAATATCCAGTACGAGATATCGCTTATCTACCGGCGGGCGCTCCTCTGGATCTTCCCATGCAGACAGGTCCACATCAAAGTCCTCACAGTAATCACCGTGGAAATGCCCAATGCCTTTTTCGTCGATTTCCGCAAGTCGCCCGATTTTTGCCGCGTTAAAGATTTCGATAACTTCCGTAAAAACAAAATCCACAAAGAGGCCGACAATCGCGCCGATTTTTATCGCAAGTCCGGAGAATACCCAGAGCTTATATCTGAACGGTATCACTAACAGGACTAGCAGAATAGCCGCTATAAAATATAGTCCTGTCAAAAATATGCGCACAGACCGCTCGGCGTTGATCGCTTCCCAGTTTTTGTCCTTAAAGAATCCGCGACCATTCTCCATCAGATAACTTTCCGCCACCCACATCGAGGCAGAATAGATTCTTTCGGCGATAAAAACCTCAAAGATAAAATCAGACAATCTGTACAGGGCATACCCGACAATCGCCATAGCAACAATAAAGCAAAAAGTACTAAGCATGTATTCCACCCCTTTCGAAAAGTATTTGCCTCTGCGTCCTATTTTTTCACAATCCGCGAAGAAAACGCAATCATAAGCACGTATTATTCGTCAGATTCTGGTTCGTCTTGAGTTTCGATTTCGACCTTAGCCGGCTGCTTCTTTTTGTCGTCGTCACGCCCAGTCGCAAGACTTGCAATAATCAGTGCCAAAACCACAATTCCAGAAATAATTTTACCCTGCGTCGATTGGATAAACTCTACAATGAATCCCAGCTTCGGTAGCACAAATACGTCTTTTCCGATTAACATATCGGCCGTCACATACCCGCCGTCCTCAACCTCATTCGCGTCGCCCTTGGTTACAATCTTGTCGTCTTCGATTTTAAAAACGCGATGCGTCACCATGAGATCTGCTTTACGAAAGCTAATCACATCGTCGGCCTTCAATTCGTCAAACTTCGCATTCTGATTCACAAAAACAATACTGCCAACACCTATTTCTGGCTCCATTGACCCAGAAAGCACAACGTATGGACGAATCCCAATCGCAAACAGTGCCAAAAACAGCGCACCGAAGCCAATCAGGACAAAAATAATCGCATTAATAATTTTGTTCAACACCGACATTTACTCCTCCTCTTTTTGGTCGCGTTTTTCAAATAGATAAACAATAATCAATCCCGCAAAAGACAATAGACAAATTGTAATGGAGATCATAATATCATCGCCAGTCTTTGGCCCAACCGGAATCGGCTCAGCCTCTTCTGCGGCATCCACGCGGAACTTCCAATTAATTGTACCACCAATACCACCAGCATTATTCCCGGTTTCAACTGGAAGACTTAGAGTAACCGAAATCTTTTCGCTCGCGCCTGGGGCGTATTTACCAAGCGACAAATCTGGCATTTCGGATAGCGACCCCTCGTATAGCACCTCGCCACCCTTTACAATCTTTAATATCAAAGCATCGCCAAGCCTGCTGTCTGCTACATCTACGGAAGTCCAGAATTCGTGCTCTTTGCCATCGGTATTGTTTACAGTAATTTCGCTCTCGACCGAATCGCCAGGCGCCAATAGATTTAGTCGCGCCAAGAAATTCTCTGGCACACTAATATACTGGCCGGCCACACCGTCATAAGAAATCGTCACAGCCGAGCTATGTGACTCTGTATCAACTTGGTAATCAGAATCCGCAAAGTCCTCAATTGCAACTGCACCCCAAGGCGTCTCACTCGAGAAATCTGGATTAAAATGCGCCGCCTGGATTGCATCGGCCCGCAAAACCATTACGACCTGTGTATTGCCGTCATGATCCCAGCTCGATGGCGCAGTGATGCTCTTAAATACGTCAAAAACCTCACCAGACGTTGCTTGGCGCGTCAGATAGTAATAATCACCAATCTCTACCCAATCTGCGCCCAAATCGTTTTCTGGCGCACGCTCGGCCACGTCGCCAGCCGCATCATAATAATGCACGGATAAACGAATATAGCTTGCGATGCCCTTGTTCGTAATTCTTGGCACGGAAGAAATAACTGCACCCGTCGTAATATCTTCATTTTCGTAGACCTTTACAGCCTCGCCGCTACCGTCGTCCAATAGGTGATCCAAAGATATATTAACCGCACCGGTAGAAACCTCGTTGTTTACGTCGGCCGTCGAAGAAACCGCCGCATAGGCCGCCGAGCCGAGCATCAAAATACTAAGCACGACATTGGCGACAACGAGAATCCTATTCCGTCGTTGTCTCGCCATCCTGTTTTCCTTCTGTTCCACCCGTTACTATTTCTTCTTTTGTGCTCTCGATATTCTCAGTACTTTCAGTATTTTCGACAGCGTCGGTATTTTCCGTATTCGTATTCGGCACAAGTTCTGGCGCCTCTATGCTACGCATCATGTTATTCATATTGGCATTATTTTGGATAACCTCGTATTCCCAGCGCGCCTTAAGGACCAAATCCCCAGTTTGACGAGCGGCAAAGGCGGCATAGACACTACGGTTATTTGGCGTATCAATCTCTTTAACCCAGCTTCCACTCGCATTGCCGTATGTATGAAGAACTCCATTTTGATCCTCCCAGCCATTTAGTGTATTATCCCGAACGCTAGCAGAAGGGACTTCCTTGCAATGAATATTGTCATCGCCTCCAATTATACAGTTAAAAATCCAATCGATAGTCCATCTATTATACGTTTCTACAGTCTCAGCATCATAAGGAACTTTAATCATATCGTAGACCGTATACGTGCTCTGGAGTGGTGTTTCAGAGAAAGTAATATCCTCTTCTTCATATCCATTAAAGTCATAGGCGATCGTATATTCAATAGGCTCGAAGTATACGTTAATAGTCGAATTCCTATCTGGCTGCAAGAAGCTATTGCCCGCATCTATACGATCCCCATTTACGGTAACGTAGCTCAACTTAAAGCCATTTGGCGCCGCCTTAATTTCAGTATTCGTTTCATTTACATATATACGCTCATTGCCATAGTGCTGCCATCTAGAGGAATTTCCAGAATATCCGCTATCCCCAATTTGACTAAACGAGCCGGTTTTAGTTGCGTAGTAATAATTTACCGTGTCTGTACGAAGAGTGTCACCAATCGGAACTGGCTCCTCAAAAGTAAAGGTATTCGTTAACGAAGCCTCAGCCGTCAGATACGCTAAAGTATTACCACTAACCAAAGCGAGCTCTAGCGGCAATAGAGCCACTAGAGCTAGAACGATACAAATTTTATGTAACGCCATTCGCTTCATTAGTTTTTATTTTTCCTTATTTAAGTTAGGAAATTAGTATTATTTGCTGTTCTGCAACTCGGTCCAGACTGCGCCAGGATCCTTTGTGTCACCAAGACCATCGGCCTGAATAGCATAGCCCTTTACGACAATATTCTGATCGCCAGTTAGTGCGGATACTTCAGTGCTCTTTAGATCTTTTGCGGCAGTTACCTCATTAAATAGAACCACTTCACCTTCGGCAGCCACCTTAGTCATCTGAGAAGCATTACCATATGCGTAAACCTTCGTAATTGTACCTTCAGCAGAAGAACCAGCTCCTTCAACTTCTACCCAACCGTCTTTAATGGCATAGGTAAACAATGGAGTATTTTCTACGCCTTTAACAGTACCGGTAGGAACAGTAACTTCCATGAAGACGTAGGCATCTTTCGAATCAGCTTTAACCGTAATAGTAGGGTCCTTTTCAAATGATTCACCTGGGGCAATCTTCTTACCATAATTTGTATCTGCAGCAAGATGTCCTTCCCACGTAGGCTCACTAATATCGATGTCTACCTTACCGAAGGTAAAGGTGTTCGTCTTTTCTGTTGTCGTATCAGTTAGATACGCTAAGGTTCCACCGACGGCAAAAACTGCCAAAAACAATGCAACCAAAACTAATAGTTTCTTGTTCTTTTTCATTGTTAACTCCTAAACTTTTATATTAATTTCATTTTATCACTGCTTATGGTAATTCCTCAATAATTTTTATGCTTTTTACCCCCCGTCAACGTACAAATTTTTTATTCATTATCTGTTAAATTTTGTTGTAATATTTACAACAATTTAGCAATAAAAAATCTGCCCTATCACTAAGGCAGATTCGTATTTTTCTATAAAGCGTGGTTGCGTTTGCGCTTGCGGACAATCGGATCAAGGTCACGCTTGCGTAGACGTAGACTCTTTGGTGTTACCTCTAGGAGCTCATCCTCCATCAAGAAGTCCAAGCATTGCTCCAAAGACAACTGCGTATATGGCGTAAGCTGAATTGCGCCATCGGATGCGTGCGTACGCATGTTGGTGAGCTGCTTTTCGCGGCAAACGTTGATGTCTAGCTCATCCTTCTTCGAAAGGCCAACAATCATACCCATATTTGTCGTCGTCACGCCCAGTCGCAAGACTTGCAATAATCAGTGCCAAAACCACAATTCCAGAAATAATTTTACCCTGCGTCGATTGGATAAACTCTACAATGAATCCCAGCTTCGGTAGCACAAATACGTCTTTTCCGATTAACATATCGGCCGTCACATACCCGCCGTCCTCAACCTCATTCGCGTCGCCCTTGGTTACAATCTTGTCGTCTTCGATTTTAAAAACGCGATGCGTCACCATGAGATCTGCTTTACGAAAGCTAATCACATCGTCGGCCTTCAATTCGTCAAACTTCGCATTCTGATTCACAAAAACAATACTGCCAACACCTATTTCTGGCTCCATTGACCCAGAAAGCACAACGTATGGACGAATCCCAATCGCAAACAGTGCCAAAAACAGCGCACCGAAGCCAATCAGGACAAAAATAATCGCATTAATAATTTTGTTCAACACCGACATTTACTCCTCCTCTTTTTGGTCGCGTTTTTCAAATAGATAAACAATAATCAATCCCGCAAAAGACAATAGACAAATTGTAATGGAGATCATAATATCATCGCCAGTCTTTGGCCCAACCGGAATCGGCTCAGCCTCTTCTGCGGCATCCACGCGGAACTTCCAATTAATTGTACCACCAATACCACCAGCATTATTCCCGGTTTCAACTGGAAGACTTAGAGTAACCGAAATCTTTTCGCTCGCGCCTGGGGCGTATTTACCAAGCGACAAATCTGGCATTTCGGATAGCGACCCCTCGTATAGCACCTCGCCACCCTTTACAATCTTTAATATCAAAGCATCGCCAAGCCTGCTGTCTGCTACATCTACGGAAGTCCAGAATTCGTGCTCTTTGCCATCGGTATTGTTTACAGTAATTTCGCTCTCGACCGAATCGCCAGGCGCCAATAGATTTAGTCGCGCCAAGAAATTCTCTGGCACACTAATATACTGGCCGGCCACACCGTCATAAGAAATCGTCACAGCCGAGCTATGTGACTCTGTATCAACTTGGTAATCAGAATCCGCAAAGTCCTCAATTGCAACTGCACCCCAAGGCGTCTCACTCGAGAAATCTGGATTAAAATGCGCCGCCTGGATTGCATCGGCCCGCAAAACCATTACGACCTGTGTATTGCCGTCATGATCCCAGCTCGATGGCGCAGTGATGCTCTTAAATACGTCAAAAACCTCACCAGACGTTGCTTGGCGCGTCAGATAGTAATAATCACCAATCTCTACCCAATCTGCGCCCAAATCGTTTTCTGGCGCACGCTCGGCCACGTCGCCAGCCGCATCATAATAATGCACGGATAAACGAATATAGCTTGCGATGCCCTTGTTCGTAATTCTTGGCACGGAAGAAATAACTGCACCCGTCGTAATATCTTCATTTTCGTAGACCTTTACAGCCTCGCCGCTACCGTCGTCCAATAGGTGATCCAAAGATATATTAACCGCACCGGTAGAAACCTCGTTGTTTACGTCGGCCGTCGAAGAAACCGCCGCATAGGCCGCCGAGCCGAGCATCAAAATACTAAGCACGACATTGGCGACAACGAGAATCCTATTCCGTCGTTGTCTCGCCATCCTGTTTTCCTTCTGTTCCACCCGTTACTATTTCTTCTTTTGTGCTCTCGATATTCTCAGTACTTTCAGTATTTTCGACAGCGTCGGTATTTTCCGTATTCGTATTCGGCACAAGTTCTGGCGCCTCTATGCTACGCATCATGTTATTCATATTGGCATTATTTTGGATAACCTCGTATTCCCAGCGCGCCTTAAGGACCAAATCCCCAGTTTGACGAGCGGCAAAGGCGGCATAGACACTACGGTTATTTGGCGTATCAATCTCTTTAACCCAGCTTCCACTCGCATTGCCGTATGTATGAAGAACTCCATTTTGATCCTCCCAGCCATTTAGTGTATTATCCCGAACGCTAGCAGAAGGGACTTCCTTGCAATGAATATTGTCATCGCCTCCAATTATACAGTTAAAAATCCAATCGATAGTCCATCTATTATACGTTTCTACAGTCTCAGCATCATAAGGAACTTTAATCATATCGTAGACCGTATACGTGCTCTGGAGTGGTGTTTCAGAGAAAGTAATATCCTCTTCTTCATATCCATTAAAGTCATAGGCGATCGTATATTCAATAGGCTCGAAGTATACGTTAATAGTCGAATTCCTATCTGGCTGCAAGAAGCTATTGCCCGCATCTATACGATCCCCATTTACGGTAACGTAGCTCAACTTAAAGCCATTTGGCGCCGCCTTAATTTCAGTATTCGTTTCATTTACATATATACGCTCATTGCCATAGTGCTGCCATCTAGAGGAATTTCCAGAATATCCGCTATCCCCAATTTGACTAAACGAGCCGGTTTTAGTTGCGTAGTAATAATTTACCGTGTCTGTACGAAGAGTGTCACCAATCGGAACTGGCTCCTCAAAAGTAAAGGTATTCGTTAACGAAGCCTCAGCCGTCAGATACGCTAAAGTATTACCACTAACCAAAGCGAGCTCTAGCGGCAATAGAGCCACTAGAGCTAGAACGATACAAATTTTATGTAACGCCATTCGCTTCATTAGTTTTTATTTTTCCTTATTTAAGTTAGGAAATTAGTATTATTTGCTGTTCTGCAACTCGGTCCAGACTGCGCCAGGATCCTTTGTGTCACCAAGACCATCGGCCTGAATAGCATAGCCCTTTACGACAATATTCTGATCGCCAGTTAGTGCGGATACTTCAGTGCTCTTTAGATCTTTTGCGGCAGTTACCTCATTAAATAGAACCACTTCACCTTCGGCAGCCACCTTAGTCATCTGAGAAGCATTACCATATGCGTAAACCTTCGTAATTGTACCTTCAGCAGAAGAACCAGCTCCTTCAACTTCTACCCAACCGTCTTTAATGGCATAGGTAAACAATGGAGTATTTTCTACGCCTTTAACAGTACCGGTAGGAACAGTAACTTCCATGAAGACGTAGGCATCTTTCGAATCAGCTTTAACCGTAATAGTAGGGTCCTTTTCAAATGATTCACCTGGGGCAATCTTCTTACCATAATTTGTATCTGCAGCAAGATGTCCTTCCCACGTAGGCTCACTAATATCGATGTCTACCTTACCGAAGGTAAAGGTGTTCGTCTTTTCTGTTGTCGTATCAGTTAGATACGCTAAGGTTCCACCGACGGCAAAAACTGCCAAAAACAATGCAACCAAAACTAATAGTTTCTTGTTCTTTTTCATTGTTAACTCCTAAACTTTTATATTAATTTCATTTTATCACTGCTTATGGTAATTCCTCAATAATTTTTATGCTTTTTACCCCCCGTCAACGTACAAATTTTTTATTCATTATCTGTTAAATTTTGTTGTAATATTTACAACAATTTAGCAATAAAAAATCTGCCCTATCACTAAGGCAGATTCGTATTTTTCTATAAAGCGTGGTTGCGTTTGCGCTTGCGGACAATCGGATCAAGGTCACGCTTGCGTAGACGTAGACTCTTTGGTGTTACCTCTAGGAGCTCATCCTCCATCAAGAAGTCCAAGCATTGCTCCAAAGACAACTGCGTATATGGCGTAAGCTGAATTGCGCCATCGGATGCGTGCGTACGCATGTTGGTGAGCTGCTTTTCGCGGCAAACGTTGATGTCTAGCTCATCCTTCTTCGAAAGGCCAACAATCATACCCATATAAACATCAACCTGCGGTGGAATATAAAGAATACCGCGTGCCTGTGCTGCGTCGAGCGCATAAGCTGTACTCTGACCAGCCTCGGATGCTACCAAAGCACCGTTGCGCTCTTGGCGGTAATGTGAAGTCACTGGCTGGTAGCCCTTTGGCAATGTGTTCATAATTGCCGTACCCTTGGTTTCAGTCAAAAGATTATTGCGCAGACCAATCAAAGCCGCCGTCGTAATCGTGTAGCGAAAACGCGTCGTACCAGTCGTGGTCATTTCCTGATCCACGAGCTCTGCCTTGCGGATACCGAGCTCCTGCGAAACGGCGCCAACAAACTCTGGTGAAACCTCAATCGTAAGCTCTTCTACCGGCTCCATCTCGACGCTGTCTACCATCTTGTAGACGACCTCTGGACGACCAACTTCCATCTCGTAGCCTTCACGGCGCATCGTTTCGATCAAAACCGAAAGATGTAGCTCGCCACGGCCAGAAACCTTGTAACCAAGGCCCTGCGGTTCTAGACGAAGCGCGATATTTGTCTCGAGCTCGCGCTTGAGGCGGTCGCCAATCTGACGAGAAGTCGTAAATTCACCTTCGCGACCCTTCAGTGGCGAAGTATTTGGACCAATATAGATGCTAAGAGTTGGCGCTTCAAGCTCAATCGTTGGCAAAGCCTCTGGATTATCGCCGGTTGCAATCGTGTCACCAATCGAAGCTGCACCAAGGCCAGCTAGCGCAACGATATCGCCAGCAATTGCTTCGTTGGTTTCCTCGCGGCCAAGACCACGATAGGTATAAAGGCTATCAATTTTGCCACGAATAACTTCCCCGTTCGTCTTCATGACAGAAACGGCTTCGTTCTTCTTGAGTTTGCCACGGAAGATCTTGCCAATGGCATACTTACCAAGATAGCTATCAGCAGCTAGCGCAGCGACAAGAAGCTGTGCGCCCTTGGAATCGTCAACATCCACCTGTGGTTCTGGAATTTCATTAATAATAGCGTCAAAGATAACATGAAGATCATTATCAAGTTCCGGAGTCTTACCAGCCTTACCGTCGCGTGCAATTGCGTAGTAAGTTGGGTACTTGAGCTGCTCTTCGTTAGTAGCAAGTTCGAGGAATAGGTCGCCAATTTCGTCTTCTACCTCGCCGAGACGTGCGGCAGGCTTATCGATCTTATTAATGACTACAATCGGCGTTAGAGACAATTCTAGAGCCTTCTGAAGCACGAATTTGGTCTGTGGCATCGGGCCTTCCTGCGCATCAACAATCAAAAGCACACCATCAGCCATGTTGAGCGTACGCTCTACCTCGCCAGAAAAGTCGGCGTGGCCTGGCGTATCGATGATGTTAATCTTGTAGCCGTTATAGAAAACAGCGGTCTGCTTTGCGGTAATCGTAATACCGCGCTCATGTTCCTGATCGCCGGAGTCCATGATTAATGTTTGGCCCATTTCGGCCTGATTTTCGCGGAAAGTATTGCTCTGCTTCAAAAGAGCATCCACCAAAGTGGTCTTTCCGTGGTCTACGTGCGCGATAATCGCCACGTTGCGAATTTTACTCTTGTCGTTCATATTATTTATTCCTCACCCTTTACAGGCTTACATATCGACCTTTTATTTCTGGAATGGTTAAAATCGTCGAGATTGGTGTTTTCTTCATGAGAGCGCGCCTCTGCTGGCGAGCGAATCATGAAAAAACGCCAAAATCGGCGATTTTAGACTTCCAGATGGTGGGCGGTATAGGATTCGAACCTATGACCTCGTCTACGTCAAAGACGCGCTCTAGCCAACTGAGCTAACCGCCCATAAAGTCTAGCAATATTCTACCACAGTTGCGCGCCCCTCGCAAGCATTTTGCCCTTCTATTGACTTTTTATACTGCTTGTGGTATAATAATAAGATATAGCGTCACTGATGGCGCAAATACGTTCCTTAGGAGGAAACATCATGATCAAGAGCTACGAAAACACTGGCCGTCACGTTGACTCGGATTACGCCGAGGTTACCATCCGCTGCCGTCACGCAGAAAGCGCCGCGGACCTGGAAGACATCATCGATCGCACCATCGAGCGTTGCCACGTTGGCGATTTTTACATCGCCGCCGACATCACTCCGTGCTACGCCCAGCGTCGCGGTTACTTTGGCAAGGGCGCCAATCAGCACCTCGCCATTCACATCCGCAGCCGCATGAGCGAGTCCGATTACACTGGAAGTTCCGTCAGCAACGACAACTTCTACCGCATCTGGTCCGAGGAATTCGTCGAGCTCGCCAAGAGCACCATGACCTACGTCGATTGCGAGTACGCCACCGTCTATCTGTACGGCGAAGGCCGTAACCGCATCATCCCGCTCGCTGAGAGCTAATCGATCAAACTGTTCCGCCAACCCAGCGGCCCGCCAAAAACGGGCCGCTTTTTCATTGTGCTTGCAAAAATAAGATAAAAGCGTATAATAAATGCATTGGGTCCGTAGCTCAGCTGGTTAGAGCACCTGCCTTTTAAGCAGGGTGTCGTGAGTTCAAGTCTCACCGGACTCACCATTTTTTTTGGAGAAAAATATTAGGCATAGAAAAACTCCCCCTTATCGGGGGAGTTTTTTACATTTCAATTTCGATTGATTCTTTTTCTTTTTTCGAAGCTTTGCTCTTCTTCGACTTCTTCTCTTTTATCGCCTTCCTCGGCGCGCGATCTTCCTCGTCCTCAGCCTTTTTCTTCTTGATTATATTAATCACGACAAGCAAGACGATAATCAAAACAATCACAATATTCGCTGCAATCACAGCCCAAAGCGGAAGATTCAACACGGTACGAGTAGAGGCCTCTTCTACCTGCTCACCCTTGTCGTTGATGTAGGTAATTTTCTGCTCAATCGTAAAGAAACCAAAGCCAATCTCCTCAGAATCGCTCTTAAAGCTCGTCTCGGAGCCTGGGTAAACTTCTTTCGTCTCGTTAGCAATCTCTTTCCAATCTTCGAGGCCAAATTTCTTCGTTACGCGGAGCGTATAAGTTGCTGCAAAGCCTGCATTGCCACCATTCTTGACGACCGCTTCAGCGTTAATTTTGTTATTCAAGTTAATTGGCGATGCAGAGTTCTTCACAACTTCGCCACCAAAGGCTACACCCTCGGTTGCCACGGTCAAGCGAAGATCAACAGTCTTCTTTACCTTATTAGATACATCTTCAACCTTGATTGTGGCATATTGCGAGCCAAAAGTCGCATCGGCTGGTACCATTATGCGAAGACCAACTACTTTTGTGCCGTTGGCTGGAATTTCAAAGTATTTAATTCCACCAACAAACGCCACCCACTCGGCCGCGAGCTTAGATTCGTCCTTAATCTCACTGCTATCTGGTTTTTCGGCAGATAGTTTTACGGCAATCGTAGCATCACTCTTGTTGGTTAAGGTAATTGTTTGCGTATAGGAGCGGCCGACCTCAGACAAATAACCGTAATCTAGCAACTCCGTGCTAACTTCTAGCGCATCGCCAGCCTTCTTTGTTTCTTCTTCGGCGGTGGCACAATTTGTAACTTCACCGTCTTTACCTTCTATCGGCTTACCATCCGGTCCAATACAACCATACGCCGGGTTCGCCATCAAAAAACTTAAGAAACCACACAGGACTATGCCCACCAACCAAGATTTTTTCATTTTACCTCGCAATTAACTAACTATATAATAACACAAGCATAAAAAATCATATATAAAAAAGCCGGGGCATTTGCTGCACCCCGGCAGTTCTCAAGGAAGCGGTATAAGAACAAAAATCCAGTTTGCTAGCCCAGCATTTTCAGCTGGTCTACGTCCCAGACGATATTCTCGCCGGGCATATACATAATCCTTTCGGAGAAACGCCCCTTCGGGTCAAAGCGCTTGCTCATGCGCAGGCAAAAGCTGCCGTCGCGAGTCTCCTCGGGATGGGAAAAATCTGCGTTAAATACAATAGCCAGACGGTGTCTCTTTCCTCCTCTAATCACCTCTCTTGTCAGTACCTTATTGATGCCACTTTCGGGGTCAACAACCCCGATCATTACCGGCTCTCCATTGTTGAGAGTCTCGGCAAGCCTGCAGGCCGCCGCGTATGCGTTGCGGTTGTTGCCGAATCCCAGATGTCCAAACTTGGAGTCCATCTCGTGATCAATCGTCACAACCACATCGTCGCCCTTTCCCTGGCGAATAAAGCCGCTAAGCGGCAGAACAACGAGTATCCCATCGAAACTGCTGATATTTCTCATACTACCACCTCCAATGTTTTTAAAGAACGCCACCTTGAGTAAAAAATATCATACAATAAAACACTTAAAATTGCAACAAAAAACGACCATCTGGCCGCAGAAACAAAAAATGGTGCGGGTTAAGAGACTCTAACTCTCGACCTCTTCCTTGGCAAGGAAGCGCTCTAAACAACTGAGCTAAACCCGCATCAGTTAGAGTTATTATACACAAAACCCCCTCATCCTGCAAGATATTAAATTATTGAAGGACAAAATCACCAACATAATTCGTGAATAGAATCTCCGGCACCAATAATTATTGAAGAATAAAATCGTTCAGACGGGTATTTTCTTTTTGCCTTGCGCGGTTATCGACCGAGCAACGGCAAGAAAAAATGCCCGGATGGGCGATTTTAACTTCAATTATGGTGCGCCCGACTAGACTCGAACTAGCACAGCCGTTTGAATAGCCACTAGCACCTCAAGCTAGCGTGTCTACCAATTCCACCACGGGCGCAATACCAAAATTCTAGCACACTTCTCTACTTTTGTAAATCACAAGCAAATTATGGGGTCATATTGACGGCTCGCTTCTCGCTCGCCCAATAGCGAACATTAGCAAAACGGTCTAGTGCATCGGTAAGTTTTGCATCCTCGTCATAAATCTTAGTGTTTTGTGCGTAGTAGTATCTTAGGCTTGAACGATAAATGCCAATCGCCGGCACATCGCTGACCCAGTGGCGCAAAAAGGCCTCGTATTTTGTCTTTTTCTGCCCCACATTAACCGTATTGTGGGCAGATAATAATGCATCATCTACCAGCACATTGCCATAATTGCTAAAGTTCCAGCCAGAGCCAGAGGCTTGCGTGGAACTATAATAAACGAACGGATCCGCCGAGACGCCCATATCTACCTCGTAAATCAAGATATCATAATCGCGTGGGCGTACTACCGTCGCAAAGAAATCCTCAGATACTTGGGATTCGTCGAATACGCTTAGAGTTACCTCAAAGCCAAGCTTCTTTAGCTGATCCGTGAAGCGCTCAGCTACGCCAGTAATCGTATCGCGCTTCGCAACCGCCACTGTTATATGTACACGCTCGCCATTTGCATCTACTAATGCATCGCCATCGTATTTAAGCTCAGACTCTGTAAGCAACTTCTTTGCTGCCTCTGTATCATGCTTTGGAAGTTCCGGCATCGTAAGCTCCATCTGGTCCTCCAGAATTGGATAATCTAGCGCCAGTAAGTCATTAAGCTCTTCGCCGCGCACTTTCTTAATATCTACGCCCTGCTGAATCGCCTGGCGAATCTTAACCTTGTTTAGTACGTCGCTCTTCGTATTAATAAACGCAAATACACCACCATTAATAAGGCTCGTGCGCTCGCCGATACTGGCCGGTAACTGACCAGCACTCTCTGCGCCAAGTTCCGCCGTTGCGCGCACATCATTTGCCTTCATGGCCGCAATAATATCATCGGTATTTTCATAGGTTTTCAGCGTGAAGGAATAAAGCATTGCGTCGCTTAGATAATAATTTCCGTTACGGTTTAGATAAATCGTCTGCATGTTTGACTCACCCGTTGTTGAGGACTGCAGGGCGTTTAATACAAACGGGCCAGAGCCAACCGGCTGCATCGAGAAGCTATTCTCGTATACCAAGGCCGGATTAACATCCTTCAAGAGATGCGATGGCACTAATGGAAATTCGAGACTATCTTTAAACTCTAGGTATACCGACGGCAAAGTAAATCTAGCCGTCTTATCGTCAACTTTTTCGAGCTTCACGCGCGAAAAGTCAGAAGAAATCGTAGTTTTTGCGGAAGAATTGGAGATTAAGCCAACCGTAAAGATAATATCGTCGGCCGTAATCGGCTCACCATCAGACCATAACAGATTATCTCGCAGCGTAACAGTCCAGATCTTGCCAGTTTCGTCCATGGTAGCACTCTTCGCTAATTCACCCTTCTGGTGTCCAGACGTATCTGGCGAGAATAAGTTCGCAAATAATAACTTGGATAATACTTTTTCGGAGCTCGTCGTCGCATAAAGCGGATTCATCGAGTTTACCTTGCCAAGTGCCGCCTCGCTATAATCGCCACCCGCCACAAAGGCGTCTGTCTCATATGCGTCGCTATACCAAAAAATTTGTACAATCGCGAAAAGAAAGACAACGACCACGAGAAGCACCCATTCCACGACCCATAGGCGTACCTCGCGCGCATTCTGTAGGCGCCCAACAAAAAGCCGCGAGAAATGCTTCCCTATTTTATCTAGGAACTCATGCCAACGGACAGAAAAACTCTTCCGTTTCTTTTTGATTTGCCCACTCTTTTCGAATTGTAATTTCATTTATCCAACGATTAAAATTGCTAAAATCGAGATTACGAAAATAAATGCCATCACGATGGTTGCGTTATAGAGAGACTTCTCGAGGCCACGACGCTCAATGTTGAGTTCACCAGAGCCGCCAAAGCCTGCACCAAGAGATGCACCACGTTGCTGCAATAAAATTAATAGAACCAACAAAATTGCTGATACGAAAGTAACGATAGTTAAAAACACACCAATTTCCATACAATCTATTTTACATCAGTTACCGTTATATTGACAAGGTAATTAATCAAGGAAATCGTTAGACAACTACCAATCGCACCCCAAAAGCTCATCGAGACGTTAGGCAAAATCCAGATCGTTAAAGCCACCATTGCGGCATTTAATATTACCGTAAATACGCCTAGCGTCAACAAAAGTAGCGGCAAGGAAAAGATTGTCGCAATTGGGCGCACGATGGAGTTTACGAGTGAGAATACCAACCCAGCTAACATATAAAAGCCAAGTGAATTCTGCAAAGATTCCGCTCCCTCCTCAAAAGTCGCGAACAATCGAATACAAATAAACATTGCAGCCGTGGACACCATCCAACGAAATATAAACGATAAAATTTGATTCTTTATCATAGCTCCCCTATTTTAACGCATCCTTTCGTTTCAACAAAGTGTGATACTGAATCGCAAAGCGATGACTCTCATCGTCAATGCGCGCAATTAGCTTCGCGATATGGCTATCTGGCGCCAGCTCTATCATCCGATAGTCCTCCTCGCCTTCTAGCACCACAATCCTTACACGCGCATTCTTACTATGATCGCCACTCTTATCGCGCCCAATTGCTGGAATATTTGCCTCTTTTAGGATGTCGCGAATTGCCGATAGCTGCCCAACCGAACCATCCAAAATAATCAAATCTGGCCTACCCCAATCATCCAGATGGCGCAAACGCCGCGTAATCACTTCACGCATGCTTTCTGGATCATTATTCTGTTGCTTGCGTAGCTTAAAGCGACGATATTTCGTCCTATCCGCCGCGCCATTTATAAAGCAGACCATCGAGCCCGTCACATTTTTACCAGATTGGTGGCTAATATCATAGCCTTCTATTCGTACTAAAGGTTTATCCACGCCCAATATATCACGCAAATCCTCGAGCGCCTTATCTGAGGAAATATCCAAAAACTCTTTGTCGGAGAACACAATCTTCGTGCCGATGCCCTTCAAGCCAAAGTATTGATTCCTATATTCCGCCGCGCGCTCATATTCGCCTTTCTCTGCCGCCTCATACATTAGCTTCTCGATATCGCGCACCAATTTCTTGCGGTTACCCTTTAGGTAGCTAATCATGCGGCGCAAATTATGCTTATAATCTCGCGGCGTACACTTTCCAACCTCTATCCCAGGCGTTAGACCCAAATCTGTGTTCAAAGTTTTCTTGCCAGTGTACGGCTTGTCGTAATAGGGAAAAATCTTGCGCAAAATTCTGAGTGCGCGCTGAATCGCTACTTTACCATAATATGGCCCAAAGTATTCCGCGCCGTCATCTTCTGGATTACGCGTCATCGAAACATACGGCACCTCAGACTTCATATCAATGCGCACATAGCTCACAGTCTTATCATCGCGAAGTAAAATGTTCCATTTTGGCATATAGCGCTTGATCATCTCGGACTCCAAGAACAGCGCGTCCATCTCTGTATCTACGACAATCCAGTCCGTATCGTCGATTTCTGCCACTAATGCACGCGTCTTAGCATCCTTACGCTCCGGCGATTGAAAATATTGACGCACGCGATTACGTAGAATCGCCGCCTTGCCAACATAAATCACTTCCCCTTCCTGGTTTTTATGAAAATAAACACCCGGCTCTTTCGGAAGTTCCTTCAATTTCGCTTTCAATTTTGGCGTAAGAGATACCGTAGCCATAAGTATATTATAACAGCTACAATATACTAGCTTCTATTTGTTCAAGTCGCCAAAGATTAAATCAGCGAAATCTATCTCGTCTAATTCAATCTCTTTCTCGACAGCCTTCGCCGTCTGAATCAAGCACTGATCAACGCTCTCATATCCATATTGAGCTAAAGAATTCTTAATTTTTTCGCAAGTTTCACTAGAAGTGTTCTTAACGTAGCTATCCTTTGCCGTCTCTAAATTCTTTTTTACTTCATCAAGCACATCTTTGAGCTTCTTTGCGTTTTCGATCTCTCCATTGGCGACACTATCGTATTTTACTAGAGTATTCACTTCCCCAGTAGTTTCGCCATTTTTATCCTTTGTGATTGTCTTTTTTACGACATTCATCGATTGCAACTCGTGCGACCAACCAGATATGCCAAACTTAGCGCTGTATTTTACGCTTTTCTTCGCAGATTCCTTTTTCTCTTTCTTTTCTACATTTTCGTCCTTAGCAATATCTTCTACTGCTTCTTCGGAGTCATTTTCCTCTTCTGGCGCAACAAAGCAGGCTTCAAATTTTGAATATTCATCGGTTTCCCTGATGGCGGTGAAATAATTTTCAAGATTATCATCCGAAAATTCTACCGGATACTGCTTAATACCATCTTCTTCATCGATAGACGAGCTCTCATCGTAAGTCAAAAAGCTATTACTGCGATAGATTCCAGCTGCCTTTTTCTTAAAGCTGCTACTAATAAAGGTGTCCAAGGACTCGATAATACATTTATACTTTTTCTCGTCTTCCTTTTCGCTATCGAGATCAGCTGTAGACAGACTTACCCACTTACCCTCAATGCCATTAAATACCTCATTATATATATCGCTCCTAAGCGGCCAAGTCTTTTCCGTATCGGCATCTTTTTGTTCTTCGTCCTTCACCTTGTCAAGCACAAGCTTAAGATTGCTAAGCTTCAAATATATAATTGCAGAATCCTTAAAAGCAACGGAAACGTGTACGCTTTCACCTGCGCTATATTTACTATCTCGCACGGTAGCATCAATCATAGGATGCTTGCCAGAGGTCGGCGTCAAGGAATTAGCAGTAACTCCAAGCACCGTAGAATCCAGTAAGCCATCAACTGCGTCATTAACTATCTTCCCTGGAGCTTCGTGTTGGCTATAAGCATAAAAGCCCAAACCACCACCAGCCACCAGTAACAAAACCGCAATAATCGCTATCACCAAGCCGGTTTTCTTCTTTTTAGGCTTTGTGGCCTTTTTCGCATCAACATCATTTTTTGACTCAGCGACCGGCGCAGAGCTGACCGGCATTCCCGCCGGAATAGGCTTCGGCGAAACGGAGACCACTTCGCCAGTTGGCGTCGCTACATCCGTAACCTCTGGCGCTTTTGCTTCTGGTGCAGGAACAGGATTAGGGTCCGCAATCGGCTGATCCGTAATCTGTTCTATTTCTTCTAGCGTTTCCTCTGCTGGTTCAATAGCAGGAGTTATATATATCGGCGCATAGTCGATATCCGCGCCTTCCTTCCGTAGCTCCTCTTCATTGCTAATGGGATCTTCTGGCTCTTCTTCTACTAAACCACCAGAGCCAAATGCGCCGTCTAGCTGTTGCTCGGCGGCCGCACTTGGCTGGTTTTCTGCTTTTTCCTCTTCCTCTGTTTTTTCAAAAAACATCGGATTTACGCTATCTTCCTGATCGGCGATAAACTCTTCTTCGGCTTTAGCTTCTTCGTTAATAATGCGCCTTTCTTCGGGCGACATTGGATCAGTCTCTTCAGGCTCATCGTCCTCGTGAAGAGCTAACTCGATTTCTCTGGCGTTATCGTCGTCAGGTTGCATCAACTATTCCTCGACGGTTTCGTCGTCTTCAACATAGCGAACTTCGCAAGTGGTATGGTTGCGTGCGCAAGTTTCGATAGATTCGTACTTGGCCATAAGTTCACTCGAGAAGATGAATAGCCATACAGCAATACCAGCGAAAATCAAAGTAGTGCAAGCAAACATTACATAGAAGAATGTATACTTGCCAGATACGCTGTGTTCTTCTGGATATTTTTCGTAAACTACACCTACAGGAAGCTTAGTAGCTTTCTTAGTGCTGGTTACTTTTGTTGTTGTCTTAGCGCCTGCCTTAGCGGTGCTTTTCTTTTTAGTAGCGGCAGCTTTTTTAGTCGCCATTCAAAATGCCCTCCTTTATAGTGCTTTAGCTTAAATATATCACAAATATTGTTCAATTCCAAAAAATATCACAAGCATTATGATATAATAAACACAAGAGATTTTTGGCATAAAAGGGAGAAAGGCATCATATGCAAGAGAAAAATTTCAATATTAAATTTATTCACGCCCGTCAAATTCTTGACTCACGTGGAAATCCTACCGTCGAAGCAGATGTAATTCTAGAAAGCGGCCACGCAGGTCGCGCAGCTGTACCTTCTGGCGCTTCTACCGGCGCCGGCGAAGCACTCGAGCTTCGCGATGGTGACGAAAAAGCTTTTGGTGGCAAAGGCGTTCTAAAAGCCGTTTGGAATGTTAATAACAAAATCAGCGATGTCCTCGTTGGCAACGACGCTAGCAACCAGCGCCAAATCGATCAGCTCATGCTTGATCTAGATGGCACCGAAAACAAATCCAACCTTGGCGCTAACGCAATCTTGGCCGTATCACTTGCTACCGCAAAGGCAGTTGCGCATGCTAAGAGTAAGAGATTCTACGAATATGTTGCAGAACTCGCCGGCACTACCGACGAAATGTGCTTGCCAATGCCAATGATGAACGTCATGAACGGTGGCGCTCACGCAGATTGGTCTACAGATTTCCAGGAATACATGATTATCCCAGTCAGCGCCGGCAACATTGCCGAGGCTGTCCGTATGGGCTCCGAAGTTTTCCATACCCTCAAGGGCATCCTAAAAGAACGCGGCTACGCAACAACCGTTGGCGACGAAGGTGGCTATGCTCCATTCGTAAAAGACGGCAACAACGAGCCACTCGAACTTATTAAGCTCGCCGTCGAAAAAGCCGGCTACAAGCTCGGTGACGACATTGCTATCGCTATGGACATCGCTTCATCCGAATTCGCAAAAGACGATCATTACGAACTCAAGACCAATGGTGACTGGAAGTCCAGCAACGATCTCGCAAACTGGTATCAGTGGATTATCGAAAACTACCCTGTCGTATCTATTGAGGATGGCCTTGGCGAAAACGACTGGACCGGCTGGCAAATGCTTACTAATCGCTTCGGTGAAAATGTACAGCTTGTCGGCGACGATCTCTTCGTAACGAACTCCAAGCTTCTTCAGCGCGGTATCGACGAGCACGCTGCAAACTCCATTCTTATCAAGCCAAACCAGATTGGTTCCCTCACCGAAACCATTGATACGGTTCTTCTAGCAAAGAAGAATGGTTACACTTGCGTCATGTCTCACCGCTCTGGTGAAACCGAAGATACTTCAATCGCTCACCTTGCAGTTGGTCTCGGTACTGGTCAAATCAAGACCGGTTCCCTCAGCCGCTCAGAGCGCATCTGCAAGTACAACGAACTTATGCGCATCGCGGAAGCCAACCGCACGCTAGGTTTGACTAATCCATTCAAAAAATAACCGATAAAAATCTCTTTCTCCCAAAAACCTCCCCAATTCGGGGAGGTTTTTAAATGTGTCTCTTATGGTCTTTAGATTAATTCAAAACCGAGATACGAAGCCGTCATCATAATCGTGCCGGCCAGTATTACACCGAGCGTAACGGCCGTTGTCGCGGACTTAAAACCCATATCAAGGAAGCTTGCCGCAAGAATTCCCGTCCAGGCACCCGTGCCAGGAATTGGAATCCCCACGAACAGCATCAACGCAAAGAACAAACTAGTGCGCCCCGCCTTCTTAGTGAGCTTCTCTCCTGCTTTTACGCCCTTATCTAAGCACCACCTGCAGAATTTGCCCACAACTTTCTTATCCTTCCCCCAGTGCAGCAACTTCCCCGCAAATAAATAGATAAACGGAATCGGAACCAGGTTGCCAATAATGCAGATAATATACGATGGAATTACTGGCATATCCAATGCTTGCGATACAGGAATTGCACCCCTAAGCTCGATTAGAGGCAACATTGATATCAAGAAAATGCGCAGATAATTCAACCACATCTATTTATTTCTCGTAACCAGGTTTTCCAAGGAGTTCAAACATACGATTCTTGTAGGCCTCTACGCCAGGCTGATTAAATGGGTTAACTCCAAGCGTAAAGCCACTCAAAGCGCAGGACATTTCAAAGAAGTAGATCAAACCACCAAGCGAGCGCTCGTCGATGTCTGGCATAACAACTTCTAATACCGGTACACCACCAGCCATATGCGCCTCACGTGTTGCAGCATTTGCTGTCTTGTTAATGTAGTCCATCTCTTTGCCTTCAAGATACTTAAGGCCGTCCAAGTTCTCTGCGAATTCTGGTACCTTAACGCCGTCATATTCGGCGGACACCTCAACAAATGTCTCAAACAAAGCACGGCGACCTTCCTGGATGTACTGCCCCATCGAGTGAAGATCGGTAGAGTCTACTACGCTTGCCGGATAGATACCCTTGCCTTCTTTACCTTCTGATTCGCCAAACAATTGCTTCCACCATTCATTAAACTGTACAAATTGTGGCTCAAAGTTTGCCAAGATCTCGATATCGTAGCCTTTCTCGAGCAAAATATTGCGCATTGCGGCATATTCCGCAGCCGCGCCGCCGTCAGAAATCAAAGCCGCGCGCTCTTCTAGGGCGCCATCCATTAATTTATCAATATCAATACCAGCCACAGCAATTGCGAGTAGACCAACCGCCGTAAGGACGGAATAACGACCTCCGATATTATCTGGCACTACAAACATTTCGTAGCCCTTAGCAGCAGCCTCATCATGAAGCGCACCCTTATTGGCATCGGTTGTCGCGTAGATACGTTTTGCGGCCTCCTCTTCTCCATACTTGTCGATAAGCATCTGCTTAAAGATGCGGAAAGCTACTGCCGGCTCTGTCGTTGTACCGGATTTTGAGATAACATTTACGGAAAAATCCTTATCGCCAAGCTCGGCTACTACCTTTTGGAGCATACGTGGACTGAGAGAATTGCCGGTGTATAAAATTTTTGTTCGGCCTTTTTCGCCGCCTAGCGCCTCTATAACTGCCCTGTGGCCAAGATAGCTACCACCAATACCGATACAAACCAAATAGTCCGAATCCGAATTAATCTTTTCAGCAGCAGCCTTGATGCGCGCGAATTCGTCGCGATTGTAATCCTTTGGTAAATCTACCCAGCCACCAAAATCATCTTGCTGTGCGCGCGCCACATAGCTGCGTGCTTCTTCGATTTTCTCCTGATATAAACTTTCGTCAATTAACTTGCTCGGAGTATATTTAAACTTAATCATAAAACCTCCACATTATTCTCTTTTAATTATACCAAAAAGCCACGCTTTTTACGGCGTGGCTTCAAGCTTTTTCAACTAACTATAATGAGACTGCAATATCGTGTAAATCCGATGCGCTTAGGCTTCCGCTCTCATCGGTAATTACGTAGAAGACGCCACCGTTTACCCATGCTGCATTTGCGCCAGAAACGTAAATCGTTAGCCCCTGGCCTTTTGCGATGGAGTAATCATTGCCCCAATTCTTTTTTACATAATTAGATAGAACTGCGGCAGAATCCCAGTTGGACTTCTCTTCCATCAAAGTAAACTTCTTGCCTTCGTCATTCTTGAAATTCATCGTTACGCGACCAGCATCTTCCTTTACTAATCCATCAAGGCGATAATTGGTCGGAACATAGCTAGGATAAATCTTCTCGATACCAGTCTGCATCGCAGTTACGCGCACAGAAATATCAGGCAAGTTTAGATGGACTAGATAACCAAGAAGTGCCAAGGAAATCACCGCCATACCTGCAGCGATTGCAAAACCTCTCCTCTGCCAGAAGTGACCAGTCTTTTGCTGGCCAGCATCAACGAACTGAGCAGCCATAGTCTTATCGCCATCAATCTTATCAACTTTACGCAATGCTTGCTGAATTGCACGCTCTTTAAGCTCTTGTGCGCTAAGATGTTGTGGCTGAGCAACTTGTTTACGCGCGGCCATTCTTGCACGAGCGGCCTCAAGTGTTTGATTCTTCTGAACTGGTAAATCTTCAGATGTAGCGGAAACAATTTGGCGACGAACAGCACGCTGTTGTTGCTGTTGCTGAACCTGCTTCTTTACGGCAACCTGACCACGCTGTTGTTGCTGTTGACGTTGCTGCTGGGCTACAGCGGCCTGTTTTGCCTGCTGTTGCTGTTTTACGGCGCCAGCCTGACGAACAGAAATACGCTCGGCTTGAGCCTGAGCCTGCCTCTGCTGTTGCTGATTCTGAGTAATTTTTGAACTCGGTGCCAAACGTACAGTATTATGCTTCTGAATAAGCGTACGCGCCTGACCCTGCTGACGGAGCGAGCGAGATGCAGCACCCGCAGCAGCCGTAATCTTTGGCCTTGCAGTTGGCCTCTTAACAAACTTACGATTCAAAGTAGAAGACTTCTGGATGCGACGATGGTCCAACGAACTTGCATGATTCGCAGTTGTCCTACTTGTTACTTTCTTAACTCCGTCCATTGTACCTCGCTTTAATAATGCTAAACCTATCTTAAAACATAACCATCAAGAAATCAATAGCATTTTAAAAAATTGTATTCAGGCATACTAAATTTTTAAGCATAAGCAATTTTATGTTATATAATTATATAGAACTGTGGAGTGAGGTAAAAACTTAAATGGATCGCAAAAAGACCAAAAAAATTCAAAGCACCAGGATTGTGATGACCAATATTTTTATGGCACTTTCCGTCATCGCAATCGTATTCATATTAATACTCATCGCGATGGGCTTTAAAATCAACGAGCACGGCGGCCTCGAACAATCCGGACTACTACAAATCTCTTCCCATCCAAGCGGCGCCACAGTCGAAATCGACGGCGAAACACAATTTAGCCGCACCGAAATCAGCAAGATGCTTAGCTCTGGCGAACACAAGGTCAAAGTTACTAAATCTGGTTACGATACCTGGGAAACCAACGTTCGCGTAGATGCCGGCCTCCTCACTCATATCAGCTGGGTTCGCCTCTTCCCACTTAATCCGACCACCGAAAAAGTAGCCACCTATAATCAGGCTAAACTCCTAAGCTTTTCTAATGATCGCAAGAACCTACTTTATCTTGAACAAGACAGTACAAGCATGAAGTTCATCAACCTTCAGGGCGATTCCATAAAAGAAGAAAAAATCAAACTCTCCGACGTTCTAGGCACCAAAGATGCCGATGTTCTCCAAAATGCAGTCATCTCCGTAACCGCGTGGAGCGATGGCAGTAATAAAGCCCTCATTAATTGGACCCATGGCGAGGTTACCGATTGGATTCTCCTCGATATCGAAAATCCAACCAACAGCATTAACCTGACTAACAAATTTGGCCTATATTTTAATAACATTCTTATCGCAAACGGCTCGGCTTCAAAGCTCTGGGCAATCGAAAACGGCAACCTTCACCTCATCGATCTCAGCAATTCAACAATTAGCGTAGCTCTCGCTACCGGCATTGAAACCGCCGCCAACAACAAAGACGTAATCGCATACATCCATACCGCCGAAGTGGTTGCCGAAGACGGCAGCACAGCCACGAAACGCACTGTAGAGCTATTTAAAGAAGGCGAAACTGGCGCAACCGTGATCGAGGACATCACAAAAGCCAAAGCAAACAGTACTACGCTTGCGCTAGGCACGTATTGGAGCGACGAGTGGCTCGCCTATAGCACCGACGCAAATTTGACTATTCTAGCCGGCAAATACCCTTCCTTCGACAAACCGGCCAAGAATGCCATGAAAGACGTCCTAAAACGCGAATTAAGCCACGTTCCGACGTCCATTTCCGTCAACGCTGAACAACGCATTGTAGCCTACCGCAGCCCAGCCAAGGTCATGTCCTTTGACTTCGAGACCAAAGACTATTACGATATCCAGCTCAAATCCGAAAACAAATCCTACTGGCTCGACGATTACATCATCTGGCAACACGAAGAAGGCACAGTCACTATTAATGATTTCAATGGCAACAACTATCGCGAGCTAATCTCAGACTCCAACAACCAGCTCCCAGTCTGCCTCACCGAAAATAACCGCTGGCTCTACTACTTCGATGTTGTCGAAAAAGAAACAAAGACCGAGGCTACCGAAGGCGCAGAAACTACCGAAACCACTCCAGCCAAAGAAACCACCCCAGCTATCAAATACGTCTTAATGCGCGAAAAACTAAATATCTAATCACTGCCACTAGTACGTAAGTAGCAAACGACTACTCCTAGGCACCCTTCCGAGTTGCGACGAGAACGGAATTAAAAATGCCCGTAACGACGGGCCATTTTTAATGTGTGACTAGGATAGTTGTTTGATGCCAGCGTGCTAGCGGCAGTAATAATTATTCTTTATTGTTGGCCGGTTAGCCACTTCCAGAGCTGTTCTAATGGCGTTGGGTCACCTTGTGGCATCGACGTACCAGCAGTATCACCCTCGTCTACGACTGGAGCCGCGCTTGGCGCCTCTTCATAAGATGGATTAATCTGCTCACCATAAATAACATAACGCTGACGTGAAGTGCCAAGTGGATAGCATGTCAAAAGCGTAATTAGCGGTTTATCCGGGTTATCGTTTGCAATTCTAACGAGGACATTAACGTCGGACGGATCTACGATCGTATGACCAATCATCTTGTACGTATAGCGCTTCCCCTCGTAATCCATATAAATCAAATCGCCATCCACCATCCTTGGCAAACCGGAGAAAATGAACTTGTAGTTTGTGTTCTGATAGACGTTACCGGCGGAGTGACCAGAGATCACAAAGTTACCAATCTCACCAGGCTTAGCCGAAGCGCCAGGCACTGCAAAGTTCGCCACACCATTACCCATCGCGATATTCATAGACGCCACATCGTTTGCGGAGCCAAATACTACCGGCACCTCAACGTTCAACTTTGGAATCATAAGATATGGCGAATCGTGCGTCGCAATCGTCAAAGTCGGATCAATCGCGGTAATCGTATTACTAGAATTGTTGCCAGGAGACATGTAGGCAACCACATTTGCAGCAATAACCTGGTTGTACTGTAGCAAAACCCCACAAATCAGCACAAATATACCAATCCCAAGCGGAATCCACTTATAAAACTTCTTATTCACGCGCGCACGCTTCTCTGCTGTTTTGCGAATGCGCTCACGGAAACTGTTCTGAATCTCTGCTACTTCTTCCGGCGTAGTCTCTGGCTCCGGGGCCGGCTCTGCCACCTTGCTGAAGATAGATTCTTGTTCCTTGCGAGATTTCTCGGCCATCTCACGCTCCATGCGCATCTTTTCGCGCGCTACGTATTCTTGAGCAGCCTTGCCGTAATATTCGCCGTAGTATTTCTGATAATAATTTTGCCAAGCAGAATGATACTTCCGCCAATCTTCCTGTTTGATCTGCGGAGTTGTTTCCTGCGCCGTGGCAGTCTTATAGTTCTGTGGCTGGCTTTTATAGGCTTCAAGTACTTTCTTGCGCGCAAGCTCCGTCGCAGTCTGCTGTTGGCGCTGCGCTGGGGTGAGTTGTTGCGGCTGTTGAGCGGAATCGTCTTTCTTGGCCTGCTGCGCATTCTTTGCTGCGGCCTGCCCCCAGACATTCCAGCTCGGAGGAGTACTTATCTGCCCACCATTTTTATTATCCATTTCCCTTATTCTAGCATAAACCGCATTTTCATGATAGAATAAGCATATCTATCACTCTGGGCGAGTGGTGAAATTGGTATACACGACAGACTCAAAATCTGTTGGTCTCACGACCGTGAGGGTTCAAGTCCCTCCTCGCCCACCAGAATAAAAAAGATGGCCATCGGCCATATTTTTTATTATATATGGCACGCAAGCCCCTCTATGGTTGCCATAAGCATCTTGAAGATTTATCATATATTCATGAAATCATCTTCGAAGAATAGCTCGACAAAGAAGTTTAATATCATTTCTATTATTACCGGTTTGATTGCGACGGTATTTCTGTTAGCTGGTTGCGGTCATTTTTATTCGCATATTCAATATTCAAAGCACACAAGCATGTGGACTGACGCCATGTGCACTACCGATACAGAATACTACGCCACACACGACGAGATTGATCAGGATTATAATACCTGCCAGCTAGCAGGACTAAATCAGGCTGCCATTAACGTATACGGCGAGCTAAATGTATCCGTAATCTGTTTTGCAACCGCCGCAATTCTCTATGCAATCGTCCTAAACAAGAGATAACTTCTCTCTCCAAATTGACTTTTACCCCAAAAAGTGCTATAATAAATTAAGATAGACAGATTTTTTGTTCTCGTTCTTTAAAGGAGATGATAGAAATGATGAGAAAAATTCCGCATTGGTTCAATGCCGCTATTAGCCATATCTCTGCACCCGAAATCTTCACCTTCGCACTGAATATTGCCGCCTTCATCTTGTACGGTAGCTTCATGCAACACTTCTACCTGTGGGTGTTGATTATTCTCTGCGATATCATGGTGATTTGCTCGCACGGAGCTTGGCTTGAAGCGAAAGGAGACAAAGTCTATGGTCCGTGGCGTACCCCTACGCCACACGTTGTTCGATTCGTCGCATTCTTGGTTCTATTCATTCTGGCCGCCGAACGCCAGTCTGACACGATGCTCAGCACCTATGTTTGGTATACAGTTACCATCACCGCTATCTGCCACGCATTCTTCTGCATCCTGCTTACGATGCACCAGACAGATAACAGTTGGCTTGCCGGCACAAACGGACGCGTCGGAATGCCGAACTGGATCTCGATCATCCGCATGGCTATTTCTGTACTCGTGCCGCATATGTATGCCGTGCAACCTCTCGGCGAAGCCAGCAGCCTCATCGCAACTATTGCGCTCGTCGCAGCGATAGTCACCGATGCCGCCGATGGTTTTGTTGCGAGAAAGTTCAACCAGACCACGAAGGCAGGAAAAGCCCTCGATCCGCTAGGCGATAAGGTCATATTCTACCCTACCGCCGTCGCATTCATTATCGCGACCCACGGAACCGCTTTTCTTCCCTCCATTACGTTGCGTTGGTGCTTCTACGCCTGCATTGCAATCATGTTTGCGCGTGACGCCTTATTCTTCGTTTGGTTCTTCCTGTATTACACCAAGCTGAAGGACGGCATCGGCGCCAGCATGGTCGACAAAATCAGAATGGCCGCTATGTGCGCATGGCTCGGCTGCTCGGCACTTGCTTTGACTTTCGCGGACATGGAATCACGTTTAGCAATCGCAGGCTTCGTCTGCATCGCAATCGTAGGAATTCTCAGCATCGTCAGCATTTTCGTCGATTACAGCCGCATCAAGCCGCTCATTGCAGAGAAAAAGCCGACCGAGCTTCGCCCGGACATCTACGACGACGAAGAATAACTCCAACAAAAACGACCGCCCCTATTCGGCAAGGGGCGGTTTTTCTATTTATAAATCAATGCAGTCGACGCAACTTTGTATCCAATTATATTCAAGTTCCAAACTCTAAGCGCCGCCATATAGACCAGCAACGAACCACCCCAAAGCGTAATCTGCGACCAACTTGTATCTCCAAGTTCTTCGGTAACGACTTCCCCATTTTGTGCCACAATCAACTGGCCATTATGAAAAGTCGTTAGGCAAATCTTTGGGTAGCTAATTGTGAACTTATGCAAAGTCTCAATCAGCTGATTCGTTGGCATCGATAATGTAATTACTTTTGGATAATATAGCGTGCGCAACATCTTTTGTAGCTGCGGTACAGTCAAAAGCAAACTCGTCTCAACTTCACGTAGCGCGCCCCAGTTCATCACGTCTGGCGTAGCCGCATCAACCGCATCACGAGTCAAAAATATCGGCTTCTCGCAGCGCTTCATTAGCTCCGCAAAAGCTACCGACGTCTCCGCGTTCTTACCCGTATCGCCAATCAAAACCACCACGTCCGCCCACTCGGACTGAATTAGCATCTCATTTACAGACTTCTTACCAAACGCCCCCGAAGTTTCCGCTTCGGCAAAATATACTTCCGGCGTTGTTGGAACCTTTCCGCGAAGCGACGATGGCATAAGTACGCGCACTTCGCCTACGCCCATTTTTTCGGCTTCACTCATCGCATTCGCAACCGCAAAGAACGCACCTTTATTGCCGCCAATAATCAGTATCTTTCCGGCAAAGCGTTTCTGTTCCGGTTGCTCCGTATCAACCTCGCCAAATAGCGGTTTTAATCCCTGTTTTTGCCAATAATCATAATCCGCCATTATTTAATCTCCAATAGAATTGGGCAGTGATCGGAGCCCATTATTTCGTCGCAAATTTCTGCCGCCACAATCCTTTCACGTAGGCGCTCGGAGGCTAAGAAATAATCAATCCTCCAGCCAACGTTCTTTGCCCTTGCTCCACCGCGATACGACCACCAAGAATACTGAATCTTATCCGGATTTAACGCCCTAAATGTATCAATAAAACCATTCGAAAGATAATTCGTCATGCCCTGGCGCCCTTCTTTTGTAAAGCCCGCATGGCCTTCGTTTTGTTTTGGACGCGCAAGATCAATTTCTTCGTGCGCCACATTAAAATCGCCACACACAATCACCGGTTTCTTCTCGTCTAATTGCTTCATATAAGCCAAGAGCGCCTTATCCCAGACCAACTCGCGGTATTTTAGGCGCCCCAAATCATCTTTCTCATTTGGCACATAAGTATCAATCAAATAAAAATCTTCAAATTCCGCCGTCAGTACACGTCCTTCTTTGCGCGCGTCGCCAAAATCATCCTCCCAACCGTCGATTTGCGAGGTGATATCTTCCGGAAAATCGTAGACAACCGCCAGTGGCTTGACCTTCGTAAAAATCGCCGTCCCGGAATATCCCGCACGCTCGGCCGAATTCCAGATTTCTTCATATTCTGGAAAGTCCACTTCAGCCTGACCCTGCTGCGCCTTCGTCTCTTGCAGACACAAAATATCAGGATTTTCTGCCGCGATAAAATCTTGCAAACTTCCTTTTTTAAGAATTGCCCTTAGTCCGTTTACATTCCAGGAATAAATTTTCATCTCAATCCTTTACGCTTTTAATTTTTCGCAAAGTAAAACGATATTTCGCTTTTACATCAGGATATTTCTCGTGATCGACTTCAGACAAAAACATCTCCTTCGGTCGCGCATATAATCCGCCATCACCATAAAGCTGGCGATAAATCACTAATTCTTCGCGCGTTTCGGAATGGCGCGCTACATCCTCGACGATATAATAATCGCCCTTAAAATGTTGATATATACCGTGAATCTTTAGACCTCTCATCTTATTTATATTATACTAGAAGTAATCTAGGAGGAATTAGAAAAATGCGCAAAGATTATATTACCTGGGACGAGTATTTCATGGGCATTGCCCAACTCGCCGCAGAACGTAGCAAAGATCCAAACACGCAGGTTGGCGCCTGTATCGTCAATGACGAACATAAAATCGTTTCCGTCGGTTATAACGGCATGCCACGCGGCGTCAAAGACGCAGATATGCCATGGGCTCGCGAGGGCAATTTCCTCGATACAAAATACCCATTCGTTTGCCACGCAGAACTTAATGCAGTCCTAAACAGCGTCGCAGATCTTAGCGGTTGCACACTTTACGTCACTCTATTCCCTTGCAATGAATGCGCCAAAGCCGTCATTCAAGCCGGCATCAAAGAAGTCGTATATGGCGACGATAAATATGCCGACACCGATGGCACTAAAGCCTCCAAATTGATGCTCAAAAAATGCGGCGTCAAACTTACCAAGTATAAAGCTAGTGGCAAAACTGTTAAAATAAATCTATGAGATTACGCAACATTTTTAATATCACATCTTTTACAAAGTTTCTTCTAAGTATCCCAATTATCCTACTAGTCCTATACTTCTTGCCGGTACTTGGCGTAATTATGCTTATTGCTAGATATTTCGTCTACGGCAGCAGACATTACTACCGCGCGCCAATCGTACTCCTTATCGTAAGCCTAATTCTCCTCATTCCACACGGCCTAGAACTCGCGATGGCAAACTTCGGTTTCGAACTTACGATTCCATACTTCAGAGAATTCATCAGCCTTGGCATTTATCCGAGTATCACCGAATATGCCGAACGCATTTTTATCATTGGCGTAGTTATTCTTATCGTATCGGCTATTATCAAAACCCTTGGCGAAAAAATCACCGCCAAACTCAGTAGCAAACTCTCTGGCGCGCTATCCAATTACTTCAACCAGAAAGAACAAACCAGGCGCGAAGAAATCAAACTCCGCACCACCGAAGCAGAAGAAAGAATCGAAAACTCAAAAAAGAACATCGAACACGTCGTCAAATGCCCTCATTGCGGCAAAGTTAATACCGTAACTGGCACCACCGGCAAATGTAAATCCTGCCGCAACGCAATTCAATACAAGGAGAAATAGTATGAAAACAGAGTTCAAATCTCTCAGTCGCGAATTTTTTGAAGAATACTACTACGTAGTCACAAACATCAAAAAGTTCGTCAAAAAACCAGAGCGCAAAATTCACTCCATCCTAAACAACTTATTCATTTACGTTGTTCTTGCTTTTGTATTTTTCATTTCTACAGTCTGTTTCGGTATTTTTGTCGATGAACAACTTCGCACTTTTGTCGTCTTGCCAGCATTCGCATTACTGATTATCCTGCTCGCCTACGGCGCAACCGCAAGAAAGCTCCGCACGCTCGGCAAAGCAAAATACAATCTAACCTTTAGCTCGACCAAAAAGACCGCCACAATCGCTCTTAGTAAAGAGGATCAACTCTCCCTCGACTGGAAAGATGTCAAAAAAATCATCTGCGGCAATCATGCTATTATCTTTATTCCGAACGACATCATGCAAGCACCAATCGCAATTCCAAAAAGCGGTCTCAAAAAGTTAAAAGAAACCCTCAAAGAATACAAGCTAACTAAGCTTCTGGCTTAGGCGCTTCCTCGTCCGCACTAGACGAGATATTTGGCGAAATATTCGGCGAAACACTACCCAAAATCTCATTTGGTACGCCATTTGCATTCGTATGCAATGTTGGCTGTTCAGTAGCTGGCGCTTCCTCTTTTTTCTCCAAGAATGGATTTGGACGATTCTTTGCAATTTCAGCCGCAAGCGCCTCGTCTTCCGCGGAAGAATCGCCACTCTTAAACATCATGTTCTTCTCGTCTACAACCTCGCGGCTTGCAGATTTTTGCACTGGCATCACGGTCTGATTTTTCTTCTCTTCTTTTTCGCGCTCTTTTTTATGCTGCTTTTCTTCTTTTTCTTTGCGCTTTTTCTCAATCTTATCCGCTTCCGTCACGATAATTATGCCGCTCGTTGCGCCACGGATCATTTCAATAATCCCAATCAACGAGGCGAACCCACTAAAACACATCGCCCCAATTGCTACCCAAAGCGGCCAGCTCAAACTACCGAGCCACTCCCTATTCGCAAAGCTAATATTTCCGCCATTCATCTTTACGTCGAAGAAGATGAGAACAATTACAGCTACATTAATTAGGAACAAAAGGGTCGTCGCAAGCACACCCACCACCGACTTCATCTTAAACTGCAAAAAATACCTGCGCACATACAAAATGTTCAGAACGCCAGCAAGCCACATCGCTACAAAGAACGAGAATATAATAATATCTTGCGTTGACATGCCTCCAAAATAGGCGCCAATCTTATTAAAATCATCTCCAAGACTAGTTGTAAAATTAATTCGCTCAATCTCGAGCAAACCCAAATATGAGCTAATCAAAAAATAAATAAAGCCCATACCGGCATTCCAGACCGCAATATAGTCCTTCAAAGCTCTGCTAAACATCTTACCTTAATTTTAACATAAGCATTTTAATATAGATGCGCCAAAATGCTCCATTCTCCTTATGATGCTATAATGAAAACATGGAAAAGACCTCACCCAGACTAGAGAAAGCAATCGCTGTTGCCACCAAGGCGCACGAGGGCCAGCTCCGCAAGACTGGCGAGCCATACATTATTCATCCGCTTGCCGTCATGAAAATCCTCCAAGAATGGAACATGGATGAGGATACTGTTATTGCCGGCGTTCTCCACGACACCGTAGAAGATACCGACCTAACCCTTAAAGAAATCGAAGAACAATTTGGCAAAGATGTTGCTTTCCTCGTAAATGGCGTCACAAAACTCAGCAAAGCCCGCAAAGGTATGCGCGATCTCGACGAATACCTTCCGCAAACTGGCGATAATCTTCTTAAACTTCTCATCGCTACAGGGCAAGACATTCGTGTCCTCATCATTAAACTCGCCGATCGCCTGCACAACCTCCGCACCCTCGGCGCATTACCGCCAGAAAAGCAGAAGAAAATCGCCCGCGAGTCCCTAGAAGTCTTCGCACCACTTGCTGACCGCCTCCAGATGGGTCGCGTCCGTGTCGAAATTGAAGAAACCAGCTTCATGTACGTCGACCCAAAGCGCTACGAGGAGCTCAAAAATCTCACCGCAGAACGCCTCAAAAAGGCCGATAGCAAGCTCAAGGCTGCGCAGAAAGCTGTCGAAGATGCCCTCAAAAAAGAAGGCATCAAATACAAGTGCGACGGCCGCGTCAAATCTATTTATTCCCTGCACAAGAAACTCGCAAAATACGATCAAAACATCGACCGCATTTACGATATCATCGCGCTGCGTTTTATTGTAGAAGACACCACAACTTGTTATCTCGTCCTTGGCATTATTCATTCCCTCTTCCATCCGATGGACGGCCGCGTCAAAGATTACATTGCCATGCCAAAGCAAAACGGCTACCAATCTCTACACACAACCGTCATCACAAACGACAAGCAAATCGTCGAATTCCAGATTCGCACCAACGAGATGCACGACTATGCCGAGCGTGGTCTTGCCGCAACTTTCTTCTACAATGAGCAAAAGCTTACTTCCGCTTACACGGAAGGCCGCGTCAGCAAACTCCCATCTAACCTTCTATGGATCAAAGAGCTACAGGAATCCGCCACAAAGCTTACCGCTGGCGAAAAAATTGACGAAAAGAAGCTTAAGCTCAACCTATTTGCCGACAAGATTTTTGTATACACACCAAAGGGCGACATCATCGATTTGCCAAAAGGCTCCATGCCGCTAGATTTTGCCTATCGTCTTCATAGCGAGATTGGCGCGCAATGTACTGGCGCAATCGTTAATGGCAAGATGGTAGATCTCAAGACCAAGCTCAAGCAGGGCGACGTCGTCGAGATTATCACTCAAAAAAATTCCAAACCAAACCCAGGCTGGCTCGATAAAGTCTTTAGCTCGCACGCCCGCCACAAACTCGTCAGCCAGCTACGTTCCCTCCTTCCAGACTTCACGCCAAAGCCAAAAGAAGACGATACGAAGAAAGATAAAAAATCCCCTAAAGAAAAGGCGCTCGAAGCCAAGAAAGCTTCCGCCGCCGCATCCGCCGCAGAAATTAAAGCCGAAAAAGCCGCAAAAAAGTCTAAAAAATAAGGAAAAATATGACCGGAAAAATTTTCCTCTCTGGTGGCGGAGACGAAATTGCCACCAAAATGCTCGACGAAATGTTCTTCGCCGAATTGCCACAAAATAGCAACATTCTTTACGTTGCTACCGGCTTTCGCGAAAGCGAAAAAATCGCTTCCGCTTCCGAATGGATGCAAGACATGATTAATATGCACGGCCGCACCGACATTCACTATCTATTCGCAGACGACCTTGCGCCATTCAAGCACCTCAACGACTATCACGCGATTTATATTGGTGGCGGCGACACTAATATTCTCATGGATGAATTTGATCGCACCGGTTTTGAATTTGTCCTCCAGAATTATAACAGGCACGGCGGCATTATCTACGGCGGTGGCGGAGGCGCCATTACGCTAGGCAAATTTATCGATACTGGTCGCGACATTCATCGCCAATACAAGACAGGTGTCGAACTACTTGGTCGCTACTCCGTTTACACTGATTATCACGACGAAAACAAAGACGGTTGGGCAACTAGCCACGATTCACTCCTGATCTGTCTTCCAAGCGGCGTAGGTGTCGTTGTTGAGGACGGCAAAATCACCCGCAATGCTGGCAGAAACTACAAGATTTTCGAATTATAATAACTATTCTTTGTCGTCTTTTTTGAGCATATCGTAGAGGCGATCTAAACGCTGTTCCATTTTTCTTGATTCGTCCCACAGCTCGGTCTGCTTAGCTTTTAGTGCCTTCAGTTCACGCGCGCCTTTTCCAAAACGGCGGCCAAAAAATCCTAGACTTTTTTCTTTATTGGAAATCTCTACATTTAAGTCGTTATGCGCTTTTATATTCTCTTGCCTTCGCGCATCGTAATAATTAATCAAATCCTGTTCGCTAACATCATCTGCGCTACGCGCCGAATCACCCTCTCCCATCAAATCGTGCATCGCCTGATTAAAGAAAGCCTCATTCTCAACAAAAATAGGAGCAATTTCTTCTATCGTCTTACCAGAAGTTTCTTCCGCATAGCTTTCAAAATTCTTACGGCTATCCGCAAAAGCCTTAACCAACTCGGAGCCAGATAATTCCACGCCGCCGCCGGTGACAGCTATAGCGTCTTCGTCATAGTCGTCAGTATCAATATTGCCATCAGTCGGTGCTGGCGGCATATCAATATCAACCGTACTGCCCTCATCACCGTCAAACTGCGTTTTCTCGTCTATAGAAGGCACGTAAGCAGTCTCTGCTTCCGCAGAACTTTCCTCAGACGAAGCCTCATTCTTACTCATTTTTCCAGCCATCTCGGCAACACCTTCCCAACCGGTAGGCGCATCTTCGTTTTTGTTTTCTCCCCCAATGTAGTTTTCTTTACCGCTCATGCTATCAGTATAACAGATATCCGTAGATAGCTATAAAATGACAGATTGTACCGAGCAAGCAGAATACATGAAAGATACAGTGTACATACTTTTTGCGCGAACCTATACCATACAGAATCGATCCGACCGTATACATAATTCCACCCGCTAGCATCCACGCCACGCCACCAGTACCAGCAGTCTGGAGTAACGCCGGAATGCCAACCAAAATCGACCAACCGTTCAATAGATGACAGACTACTTCCATCACAGTAAACTTATCGATTTTTACCGAGGTCAATACGATCCCAACTGTCGTCACGACACCAACGAAGGCAAATAGCGCCCAGCCAAGCCAACCGCCAACACCAAGCAATGCCACTGGAATATACGTACCAAATACGAGCAAATACACATTACAATGATCCAGCACGCGCAGCACCTTTTTCCCTTCTAGGCGCCACGATAACGCATGATAAATACATGACATCGTATAGAGAATTATCATCGTCGCACCAAATAGCGATACGCAAGTCTCCGCAAGCGCACTATATGACGCCTTAATATTCATGAGAACCAAGGCCACAATCGCGAATGCCGCACCAAGCCCATGTGAAACCGAATTAAAAATCTCTTCACCAAGACTATAGCGTGGAATCTTGATATTCAATTTCTTGCGTTCTTTGCCGGATTTGCGATATTTTTTACGATATTCAGCTACCGCACGCGATACTTCCTGCGCACGTTTTTCCGACAAACCCACCTCAGTTTTTAAATAATCACTGAGCTGCATTTTTTCTTTGTTGTTCCTTAATAATTTTCCCTACGCGACGCGGATGTTCGACTGACTCAAAAGTCATCGTTGGCATGTTCTCCGCATTCGGGTGGAGCATCATGTTTTTAAAATCAATCATACCCGAAACCGAATCCGTATCAATTCCGGCTTTATCGGGATCTACGCTCATCGTGATGTCGCCATAGCCGTCTTTTTCATTCGTATAAGAAATATGAACGTAATTCTCTATATAACCACAGACGAATTTATCTTTCTTTGATTCGTATTTCATGACACGCTTATTGGTCACGCAATAAAAATCGTCGGACACGGCCTTTTTCTTGAGAAATACATTATAGATAAAACCCGACAAAGCAATCGCCAAGAGCAGGCCAATCACCGCGAAGAAAATCAAATACGTCATATCAAAGCCATCAGCGCCGTCGCCAATCCCAAAGACCAAGGACGCCACCAATAATGCTACGACGACCACGCAGAAACCTACTATAACCGCTATCCCGCCAATGTTTTTACTGCCCTTGCCAGGACACGGACGACATTCGTAAAGAATCTCTTCGCCTTCTTCTAGATGCCGGCTAAAATCATACTTCTCCATCTTCGTCCTTCATATATTTACCTAAGATATCTTCGTATTCGCCGGCACCATCAGCATAGGTAACCGTTTTATCATCGATTCGAACTACATAAAATAACCCATCATCTTTGCCATTCTTTAATAACATTGACGCAGATTTTTCACCATAAGTCATATTTTTCAGAGTATAGCCACTACTTATCAATTCCTCGCGATATTTCACTAATTCGTCCTCGGAAAAGTCCTTTTCGTAGATAATCGCGACATAGTCCATCACGATACCAAGCTCTTCATTCTCGATTTCGGATTGCACATCCGCGAGCAGCAAATCTTCCCTGCCCAAAACCTTATAAATCGATGGAATCTTTTCGGTGCCTATCTCAATATATTCTTCTTTTCTATATTCCGCGCCAATATCCGTTCTAAAAACGCTATTAAAGAATGTGTTGATCGAAATACTCGCAATAATTCCCAAGACGCCCAAGGTCGCGAGAGCTGCATTCAGAATCGTAAATCCCTTCTGAGTTTTATTCTTTACGACAAACAAGATAATGGCGACCGCTAGAACAATCGCACTAATTACTAAGAATGCAATCGGAAGAGTCCTGAGCTGCGTATAGACTCCGTCAATTGAGGCGTTACCATTATCGCCAACAAATGGCGTCACTAATACTTCCGGGAAAGTAAAACAGACAATAACCAAAAGCACAGCTACGACCACGCCAATGATAATGCCACCTTTAATCTTGTTTACTTCATTAGAAACCTCTTCGAATCGCTCATCAATTCTTTTATCTGCTGATTCGCGACTCGAAAAAGACAAATTCAAGTGGCACTTTGGACACTTTTTCTCTGTATGATTGCCACTAAGTTTTAGTCCACACCTCGGGCATTTTTTCATACTAAAGCTCCGCAATCTTTACGCGTACTTGCTCGGTCGTATCGCGATCACGCACAGTCACCGTATCGTCTTCAAGCGTATCAAAATCAATTACGACACACTTTGGCGTACCGATTTCGTCCTGTTTGCGATAGCGCTTGCCAATGTTACCAGAATCATCCCAAGTTACGTTACCGTATTTCTTGCGCAAAGCCGCGTAAACTTCCTTGGCCTTCGCAACTAATTCTGGTTTGTTCTTTAGAAGCGGCGACACGCAGAAGCGATATGGTGCTAAATTCTCGTTTAGGGCCAATACGACGCGTTTCTCGCCGTTTATTTCGTCTTCCTTATATGCACATGTCAAAACCGCCAAGAACAAGCGTTCGACACCAATAGAAGGCTCGATTACGTGCGGCACAAAACGCTCGGTCGTACCCTTTACGATATACTCCATATTCTTGCCGCTTTCGCGCTGAATATTCTGCAAATCAAAGTCCGTGCGATATGCCAAGCCCATCAATTCTTCGCGACCATTTGGATAATCAAACTCGATATCGACCGTACGCTTGGAATAATGCGCACGATCCGCCTCTTCTACTTCTAGGTCATGAATGCGCTCAGCCTCGAGACCCATTACATCGGTCAAGAATTCATGCTGCTGTTTTAGCAATGTCTCGAAATTTTCTTCCCAAGTTTTTGGATCGACAAAATATTCAATCTCCATCTGAGAACATTCGCGGTCACGTAAGATAAAATCGCGTGGCGAAATCTCGTTACGAAAAGCCTTACCCTGCTGCGCCAAACCAAATGGTAAATCCGGATAAAGTGTATCGACTACGTTCTTATAGTTCGTGAAGATACCCTGTGCAGTTTCAGGACGAAGATAGGCAATCGAGCTATCGTCATCTACTGGGCCAACATGCGTCTGGAACATCATATTAAACTTGCGAATATCGCCCCATTCAGTCTTGCCACAAGTTGGACATTTTACGTTCAAGGCCTTGAATTCTTCCGTCGTAACACTCTCAGAAATGCCGTCTGCAATCTTATCTGCACGGAAGCGCCCATGACATGCACCGCATTCTACGAGCGGATCCGCAAAAGTTGCTGTATGACCAGATGCTACCCATGTGCGTGGATTCATAATAATCGCCGCATCAACGCCATACATATCTTCACGGTCTTCTACCCAGTATTTCCACCAGGCATCCATAATTTTCTTTTTCAAAGATACACCGAGTGGACCAAAGTCCCACGTACCGGCCATCCCGCCATAGACGTCACTACCTTGCCAAATAAAGCCGCGACGCTTACAAAGGCTAACAATATCTTCCATTTTTGCCATAACTATCTCCTATTATACCTTATATTCCCCCTGATTTCTGCTCTTAGAGTCACAAGAAAATTAGGCCCGAAGGCCACCACCAAAACCGCCAAAAACTACCACATAGTTACGAAATAGTTTACTGTCGGAAATTTTGTTCATGTTTTGATTATAGCACCTCTAATGATATAATCAAAAAACGCACCTTTAGAGGCAGTTTTCAGAAAGGAGAAGATCGCCATGCAACAATCATGCAGTTTTTCTAACATTCCTTCACTAATCACCAGTGACCCGGAATGGTTAGCATGGGCAAAAATCATCGATTCGTATTACGCAGCAAAAGGCGATAAATTCGATTGCGACCACGGAGTCAAACACTGGCACGCGGTAGCAAATACAGCCACCGATTTCGTAGAAAAAACCACGAATAATCACCATCTTGCAATCCTCGCGCATATCGCTGGATTATTGCATGATTGTGGGCTGATTTGTGGCGACGAAGGACACGAAAAGAACGGCGCTGTTATCGCAAAGGCATTTCTAGTCGCTCGCTTCAGTCATCAACTTACCGTAGATGAAATCGAGACGATTTGCCACGCCATCGCCAATCACAGCAACGGAAAGGAAGTAAAAACCATCATTGACGCCGCAATCTTGTTTGCAGACAAAATCGACGTCTCGCGCGAACGCATTTTTACGGTCACCAATGAACTCCTGGCGGAAGCAAACAAGATTCGCCGAATTGAGTACACCATCACGCTGAAGGAAGTCGTCGTAAAATATCACGTCGACGACGATTTTAATCCCGACATCTTCTTTACTTGGCGCAAAGCCTATAGGGCACCCGCCAAGGCAGCAAAGTTCACAAATCGTAGCTTTTCCCTGCTTCTTAACGACATAAAGTACGAACTGCCGAAAAAATAAGCGCACCTTAAAAAGGTAGATTAAGAATGGAGGAATATGTGTGGTTTTTCTTGAGCAACTCCATGACCGCATATACCACAATGCAGAGTGGTGCATCTGGGCAAAGACCGTAGGAGCCTACACTCCGGACGAAGATGTAAAGTTCGGCTGCGATCACGGTGTCGAACACTGGCTTAATGTCGCTAGAATCGCCAAGGATTTTACTCGCCGCGCTGGCGGTAGTTATCATGACATGATTCTTGCGGAAATCGCCGGCATGCTTCACGATTGTGGCATGATTTGCGGAGAAGACAATCACGCCGGCAACGGCGCACGCATCGCACGCTGTTTCCTGAAGGCCAATTATGGCAATAATCGCCCACTCAGCGATACGGACATCAGCATCATTTGTCACGCCATCGACCAGCACAGCAGCTGCCAGGAAATCAACAACATCGTCGACGCAGCACTCATGTTCGCCGACAAGATTGAACTCGGCAAACATCGCATCCCTGGCAAATGTTATAACGATATCCAGCATTGCGAAAACCAGATTCATCACGTTGACTTCAAAGTAACCAAAGACATTCTCGCAATAAACTACGTTACCGACACAGACTTCGACTTTCACTTCTTTTCGTCCATCTGGCCGAAATCCTATGAAGTACCGCAAAAAGTCGCAGCCTGGCTCGGCAAAAGCTTCATGCTTTTCGTCAACAACGAACGTATCATTCTACCCAGCTAAATAAACCGCCCCCACAAGGGGCGGTTTTCTAATGCCTCAAATACTCGTCGCGCGCTCCATGCACCGCGAGATATATAGCACTTCGTCAATCAGGGCATCCGCGCCATTTACCTTCATTGATAATTCCGCCGGGCCAGACGCCATTAAACGCATCATCTTTATATGATCCGCACCAATCCTGCCCGCCGCTGCTTTACCAAGCGCCGCCTGCTCTTCATCCCAATAATAACGCCCATCCGCTAGCAATTTTTCGCCATCAGTATCGAATTTCAAATTCACTTCTTCCCCAGACGCACGCGTCAAATTAATCCCCCACCACGCACGCAAAATATCCTTCCAGCGCGTCTCCTCGCCGGCATGCTTTTGCATCACCTGCAACGACTGCTTCAATATCTTGTAAAATTCCGGCGATTCCACCTGTTCCGCCCGCGCACTCACGCTGCGCATCATCGCGCCGCCCATCTCAATCAGTTCAATATCCTTCACGAAGGCATCATAATATTCAAGTAACTTCGCTCCCGTCAGAATCCCGAGCTCCGTATGTCCCTCATGAATTACCACTTCCGACACACTAAAAAGCTCAATCCCGCCGGCCAATTTGGATTTCTCCTTGCGCACCCCCTTTGCAATCACGCTACGCTTCCCCTCCGGCGTCAAAAGCTGCAAAATCCTATCCGCTTCACCATAATCGGTCCGACGCAACACAATCGCTTCCGTCCTAAGGTCACGCGGATTTTTTGCCATCGTACTCCTTTGCAAGCGCTAATAAGTCGCTCGGATCCATTTCGCTCTTATCTAATACCGCCACAACACCATACTGCTGTGCTATTTCATCTTTCATCGCCACGCTCGAAATAATCGCTACTGGAACTTCCGCTAGCTCCGGATAGCTTCGCATCTCATTCAGGACCGCAAAACCGGTCGGCCCCACCAGTAAAATGTCCAAAATCACAAAATCCGGAACCTCTATGTCCATCTCGGATATCGCGGCAATTCCGTCGTGGAAGAACTCCAGCTCATGCCCCTTCAAAATCCTGCGGTAGTAGTTCTCCCACCCGCGATCATCATCTATTACGAATATCATACCAAGCTCAACTGTCCACTTATCGGTAAATCAATATAGAAACTCGTACCATCACGGTGACGCACCAAACCAAAGTCGGAATGCATATAATTTGCGAATTTTGCCGCGATATAAAGTCCCAAACCGCTCGAACCTGGACGCATCGCAATATCTACCGGCCTCTTTACGAAGCCGTCTTTAATCTCGCGCCAAACCTTAGTCGGCACCGTCGGGCCAAAGTCGCGCACATCGATCCTAATCTTGTTCTGCCTATCATAGACCGAAATACGACTCGGCAACTCTTCGCCACTATAATTCATCGCGTTCAGGCAAAAGTTATAAACCACAGAATACAGCAACTGGCGATTTGCCACCGCAAGGCGCCTCTTGTTCCGATATTCAATCTCTATCTCGCGACGATTAAACCTAAATAGCTGCCAAAGCTCAGAAATCACCTCGTCACAAACTACACGTGGATTTACTGGTTCCATCTCGAACAGCGCATCATCAAGACGCGCAATTCTCGTTAGATCATTCACCTGCTGCAAAGCGCGCTCAGAGGTAGCAACAATCTGGCGCCCAACCTCGCGCGCTCCTTCAATCGAATCTTCAAAATCCAAAGAAAGAGCGAGTTGACGCGTCAAGCTCAAAGGAGCTTTCAACTCATGCGCAACCACAGTTACGCTAGAACTAGCGTCAAATACCTCACTCTCCATGCCCCCTATTTTACACCACTAAGAATTGCGACGCAAAGTAGCAATCAAAGTTTCATAGTCTGCGCGGAAGGTTTCCGCATCCGTCTGCAAGAGTACGGTCTTATCGTTGACCTTGATAACTAAAACAATACCATTAATTTCGTCTTCAATCTGACCCTCAAATTTCGTACCAGACACTTTGGAAGCACCGTTACCAGCGTTAAACACGCTCGCAGTCATCTCGCCATCATTTACCTTAGTCTGGTATTCGCGCATTACATCATCGGCCTGCTCATGCTTAATGATAAAGCGAAGCGCATAACGAGATGTATCGGAGTCGATTGGATCTACCTGACCTGGCGAGAAATATGCCTCATAGTCGCTGTTCTGCGTACCATCGGAGGAAACATAAATGCTCCAAGTCTTTGGATGATAGAAGGAAATTGAACCATAATCACTTGGACCGGTGAATTGCTGGGTTGGGAGTTTTTCGCGTTCTGTAAAGTTTGCTTCGTCGAGATCTTTTTGCTCTTTCTGAGCCGTTGCTACGGCATCATTCTTCTGAATTTCGAAGTCTGTATTGAGCTCATCCCACTTCATATAGAAGATAACAGCTGCAACAATCGCACCAGCCGCAATCAAACATACGATTACAAGGATAATCGTCTCAACGATTGAGCCTTTCTTTTCGCCAGGTTGCGCAATCGGTCCTGCCGTTGGCGCTACAGGCATAGCTTGAATAGGTTGTTGTGGCATTGCCGGATTTGGCATTGCATTTACAGGAGGCATCTGTGGCCCCGGGTTCTGATTTTGTGGGGCTACCCCACCATAATTCTGGTCCATAGTTAAATTATATTTTAGCAAAAGCGTTTTCGCAAGTATTTACGCCTATTTGCTAAAATCCTCCGCTATTACGTTTATCTCATTTTTCATTTCTTCAAGATCTTTTTCAATCTCCTTGGCGAGTTTTGTTAAATCTTTATATTTTTCACCCGCTTCTTCGAGCTTAAAATCGTCAGAATAGAACCAATCTACCCCTGTTTTCAGCTCGGAAATCTTGTCGCTAACGTTTTTTGCCATTATCTCTCCTTTACCTCTGTTATTTTTGCCTTAATATCCTGCTTATGTGTTGTAATTTCTACAACATTACCTACGCCAACCTCACCCTTCATTAATGCATAGCCACGTTCGAGTACTTTTTCCGGATTTAATTGCTCTAAAATTTTACACTGAGCCTTTACTTCGTTATCTATTGTTGTAATTCTTACAACAATATCCTTGCCCAAACGTAGCATTTCATCCCTGTTAGCAGCAATTACATCATCCACCTTCGTATTGAACAAATTATTTATTCGTTTTACGTCGCCGTGAATGCTATCAATAATCTCTCTACGATCGCGCGTCAGCATCTGCGCCGCATTTGAAGGCGTAGAAGCCACCACGTCCGCCGCCAAATCACACAAACTCTCGTCGATTTCGTGGCCAATTCCCGTAATTACCGGAATCTTCGACGCTGCGATTGCGCGCACCAAGGCCTCGTCATTAAACACCGCAAGGTCATCCGCAGAACCGCCGCCACGAATCACTGCAATTACTTGCACCTCAGAGCGCTCATTAAAATAAGCTAGCGCCTTGATAATCTGATCCGCCGCTACCATGCCCTGCACCTGACAATGCGCTACCTGAACTTCCAGACCGCCCCAGCGCTCATTTAGAATCTTACAAAAATCCGCATATCCGGCCGCCTGTGTACTAGAAATAACGCCAATCTTCGTAATATTCTCCGGCAGTGGACGCTTCTTTTCTGGAGCAAATAACCCCTCGTCGGTCAGCTTCTTCTTTAGAAGCTCAAAACTCTTCTTCAGACTCCCCTCGCCTACCGGCATAATCGCCTGCACAGTCAAAGAAAACTTGCCCCAATTCGTAAGCTTTGGCGTAGCGCGAACACGCACTTTCATTCCATCTTCAAGCGGAAAACGCAGCGCGAATTTCATCATAAAACAGCCAATGCTCGACTGATCATCCTTCAAATCAAAGAATACAAACTTACCTTGATTAATCTTGAAGCTCGCAACCTCGCCCTCAATCACAACGCCCGTAAAAGCGTTGTCCAAAATCTGGTTACAAACCGCTTGGAAATCCGATACGCTATAAACTTGCGTCGGCTCCATCGCTAATCCTTCTTTTCGTCTGGAAGAACAAATTTATCTTCGCGAGACATCAAAGCCTGCTGGTAGAAGCCCCAACCGCTCACAATCGTGCCTACAAGTACGAATAGACGCGTTACAACGACAGTAATTGTCGCAATCTGGAAATCTACGCCCGTCGCTACCAAAGACGCCACAAATGCGCCCTCGTATCCGCCCATGCCACCAGGAGTCACCATTACTGTACCAACTACGCTACCGAGCCCCTCAGCGATCATAATCTGTGGCAAAATCTCTGGATGTCCCAAAGCACAACCAATCACCCAATAGGTAGCAAGCTCCAAGAACGAATAGAACAAGCCCCAAATCATTGGCTTCCACAAAATCCTACGGTTCTTCTTGAGGTTTAGGTAATCCTCGCGCAAATCAGCAAAGAACTTTACGACGTCTTCTTCCTTTAGGAACTTGCGCTTCTTGCCGCGCGAAATCTTATGTACAACCTTATTAATAAACTTCGTTGCCGTAGCAGATAGCCAGTCGATGTTCTTCTGCTTGCGCACGATCAACCATGCCACAATAATCAAACCAATAATACCTAGCGCAATACCAGCCGCCACGATTAGTGCCCAATAACCACCCGGTTTCACCTGGTTCGTCGCAAGCACAATAATAATCGCAACTACAGTCTGCAATGCATTACCAATTGCACAGATGCCATAACGCAAAATATGAATAAAGCTAATCTGCCCTGCCGATACATTGTAATCTTTTAGACGCCAAATCAGATACGCCAAACCACTCGCGCCACCACTTGGCAAAGCGTGGTTTACGAAGTTAATCTCCAAAGAAATGCGCGTAAGCTTACCCTGAGATATCTTGAAGCTCTTTCGCTGCGTCAAAAATGCAAAGTAAATCTGCCCCGCCGCGTAATACATCATAATCTGTTCTGGAATTAATAAAAGCAAAATCCAGATGTTGATGTTCTTCAACGAATATATCGTCGCACCAAGGAAAGTTAGATATTCCGAATCATCTACGACTTTTGTAAATTTTGATGCGAGCGGCGACACCTGCGCCACTTCCGGAGTTAATTCCACGCCAGAACTTGCCGTAAAGGCATTCCAGGCTACGAAGGCCACCAACAACAGGGTTATGACACTCAAGATTTTCTTAAACATATGGTAAAATTATAGCATATGAATTTTCTATTAGTATTAGGTCGTGAGCCTAAACTTTCCCTCGCCGAACTCGAGGCGCTTTTTTCTAGTAGCAAAGTAAAGCAAGTCGGACCTAATCTCGCAATCGTAAATGCGCATTCTATCCAACTAGACCGTCTTGGTGGCACTATCAAAGCCGCCCGCATTATCGATGAGCCAGTTCAGGATTACCTATCGAATCTACCAGAGGGCAAAATTACCCTCGGCATCTCAGATTATTCCGAGCATGCCAACCCACGCAAAACCTGGGAGCTCGCTCTCAAATACAAGAACATGCTAAAGCGCCACGGCCGCAATGTCCGTCTTGTTCCTAATGGCAAAAGTCCAGTTCTTCCTTCTGCTACTTCTCACCACAATCAGCTTGGCGAAAAGGTCAACCATATCGAAATCATCAAATACAGCAAATATACCGCCGTTTCTATTGGCACACAAAACATCACATCCTATGCCAAGCGCGACCAAGCCCGCCCTGCCCGCGATGCTTTTGTTGGCATGTTGCCACCAAAACTAGCGCAGATTCTTATTAACCTTGCCACCTCTGGCGCAAAATCCGGCACCGTACTCGACCCATTCTGCGGCACTGGCGTCATCCTTCAGGAAAGTGTACTCATGGGCTACTCTGCCTACGGCACGGATTTATCCGAAAAAATGATTCAATATTCTCAGAAAAACCTCGATTGGATCACTGGTCGCACGCCAAAACTCCAAAAACAAGGCGCACCAAAACTTCGCTTAGAAGCCGGCGACGCCACCGACCACAAATGGCAAGCGCCAGTAGACTTTATCGCATCCGAAATCTACCTTGGCCACCCTCTTTCAAATCCACCAGCAGAGGTCAAGCTACGCGAGCTTCAGGGCGACGCGAAGAATCTCCTCACTGCTTTTCTTAAGAATCTATCAGGCCAAATTCCTGCCGGTGCACAGCTCGCTCTTGCTACCCCTGCATGGAAGCGCCCGGACGGCTCTTATCAAGGGGTAAATATCCTTGACGAAATTGAGAAATTGGGCTATAATGCCATAAAGTATCGTTATGCGTCTTACGATGACCTCTTATATTACAGAGAGGACCAAATCGTTGCGCGTCAAATAATAGTATTAAGGAAAAAGTAGTAATATGTCACATGTCAAAGCTGGCGGTACCAGCAAAAACCTACACAACAATGCCGGCCAAAGACTTGGCGTCAAGCGCTTTGGTGGTCAACAGGTTAAGACTGGCGAAGTTCTCGTCCGCCAAACCGGTGCTACCAAGATTGCAGGCCCAGGCACTTTCATGAGCCGCAACTTCACCATCCATGCTGCTATCGATGGTAAGGTAGTCTTCGTAAAGACCAAAAAGAGCCACTTCTCCGGCAAGAGCGTTCCACGCACTCGCGTAGAAGTACATGCTGCCTAAGTAAGCTAACTAAAAAATATCTCCGGATTTACCGGAGATATTTTTTAGTATCCGTAACGATGACTTTCGTCCGACATCAAATATGTTGGCTTATATTGAGCATAGCTAGAATAGCTATTCCTCAGTGAGCCCCAAGCAAAGATACATACATTAAGACCCTTGCTAGACACGCCATTCGCATAAGAAGAGGCCATGTTGTGCTGAATATTGACGGTAGTCATGCCTGCACTCTTATATGAAGAAGCATTCGATACGATATCATTATAGACTGTGCTTGCTGAACCCAAATATACTAGACCCCAGAACTCAAGTTTACTACCAACGATGCTGTTCATCTCGTTCATTCTATTCACATTATTACTACCATTAATCTGAACGATCACCCGATTTTGCCAACCGTTACTTTTAATAACATTCGCGACTGTCTTATAGTAATCACTCTCCATATCTAATATCACTTTCATCGAGTATTTCTTTGCCACGCCCATCACCGTCGCCAGACTATATTGAGTCTTGCTAGGCATACCAGTTCCAGCATGATAGCAATACACGGTCGAATTGGTCACATAAACGTCGCATTCTGCGGCATACATCTTCTCTTGACCGCCCTTTTCGAACTGCTCTGTATATTTATGATCAACATGCAATACTGCAATTGCATCACCAAACTTCAACTTATCGGTTGGTGTTGGCGCAGGAACCGTATTTTCCTCTACGGTAACAGTCGCCTTCGCGCTCTTTCCATTCGACGTTGTGGCAGTTATTTGCGCCGTACCGACTTTCTTTGCAACAACTTTGCCATTACTGCCTACCGTCGCAATACTCGAATCAGAGCTAGACCAAGTTACTTTTTTATCTTTTGCGTTACTTGGCAACACTTTAGCATTCAAAATATTACTTTTCCCAACCTTCAACTTTATATTGTTCGGATTAATCGTAACACTCTCAGCCTCAACTGGCTTCTTAACTGTAATAGTAATCGTCCCCTTCACGCCGTTGCTTGCGGTTGCAGTAATAGTCGTTGATCCCTCTTTCTTTGCGACAACTTTACCATTACTATCTACGGCCGCGACACTTGAGTCAGAAGACGAGAACGTTAAAGATCTATCTTTTGCATAATCTGGCACAATCGTCGCAGTTAATGTTTGCGATTCAGCAATTAACATACTACTCTGACCAGAAAGATCCACGTACACAACGTCATCTTTGCGGCCTGAACTCTGCCCGGATCACCTTGCGAAGTAGAATACTTGATGCCCCCAACAACGACGAAGACAACTGCCATTATTCCAATAACTCCGTAGATAGCGTTCAGTACATTCCCGACAGTATCCTGCATCTTTGCTTCTTCATTACTATATTTAGTGCCGCACAATATAGGGTCGTCTATGCCGGTTTCTTCACAAATAGTCTTTGCAGAAACTGTGCCAACCATACAAAAACAACTGCAAAACAATATCGCAGTTGTCATCATCAAAACTTTTATTTTCCCGCTCATATCTTTCCTACTTTCTATAAAACTTTAATGACATCATGCAAACACAGAGAATCAATGCGCTCTGAATATAATACGCCACTGGCAAATACCAATAAGCACCAACGCCCATGTTAATCTGTATCGAAACGCAAATCACCGTGCCAAGAATCGCCATAATCGCGCCAGCAATCACCTGACTTTTATCGTCATCTTTGCCACGCGGTACGCGAATTGTATAATTTAGACCAATCGACAAGAATGTGCCAAATAACATCGTTGCTGCAAATGCGCACGCCGCAATAAAACCATTCTCCTCGTTGTCCATAAAGATAAAACGAATAAGATAAACAATCGACAATACACCAGTAAAGGCGCTATAAGCTAAAAGAATTCTGCCAAGTGTTTGTCTTTCTTTTTTCGTTACATCAGCCATATGTTTATTCTATCAGATATTCGCCATCAAAAGTAGCGACATCTTAATCAAATTCCAAGGCTCTACACCGGAAGTTTTCATATTCATATCCGTATCGCCAAGAATCTTAATCACCTGCTCTGCCTTTTTCTGACGCATTTCCAACTTCTTGAACGCCTGTGAAACCATCAAGCCCATAAACATATATGGGTCATTCGTCGTCTCAATCTTCTCGCAAAGTTCAATTGCCTTCTTTCCATTCTTGCGATAAGCCATTTCAAAAACATCAAAGACCAAATTCTTATCAATCTGCTCTGCTAGTCTGAATTCTTTAAACTCAACGCCTTTTTCCTTCGCGAGCGCCTTATAAGTTACCGAACGTTTGTCGATATTATTCTCCAAAATAATCACATCATGCGTCGTCTTCAAATAATTCGGCAACACCGCCCAGCATTCTTTATTTTCAGATAAAGACTTAACCAAAATCTTTCTCGTTTCGCCAAAAAGCGAAGTCCCATAGAAAACAGAGTCCATGTCGCCACGCGTCAGATTCTCTGCCTCGATCACTTCATAATCTTTACCGAGCAATTTATCAATCATTTCGCGCGCTTTTACGCGGTCATTGCCATAAAAAATCTTTATCATTATTCCTGACACCCCGGACAATAATGTGTCCCGCGCCCAGCCGTACGCGTTTTCTGTATCTCGCTGCCACATCTAGCGCACTCTAGGCCTTCACGTCGGAAAACCTGCGCAAACTTTTCGAGATAACTTCCCTTCGTTCCGTCCGCCCGCACGTAATCTTTCATTGTCGAACCGCCACTATCAATCGAGGCTTGCATTACACTACATAGCCCTTCAAGCAACAAGTCGGCATCCTCGCGCGACAACGTCGAAACCTTGCGCCAAGGCAAAATCTTCGCATAGAAGCATCCTTCGTCCGCATAAATATTCCCTACGCCTGCAATATTATGTTGGTCCAGAATCACTGCCTTAATTGGCGAATTCTGGTGGCGTTGCAACATCTCCCAGAAAGCATCTTTGCTCATGTCCCACGGCTCCGGCGCCAACTTCGTCAAAAATGGATCGGTCGCCAAACTGAGCTCATCCATCACAGAAATAAAGCCAAACTTACGCAGGTCATTAAAATAAAGATACGTACCGTCATCAAATTCAAAATACACACGCGTATGCCGCCCCGGCATCTCTTCCGTAAAACCGCCATCCGGATGCCCCGCCGCAAACTTCTCTTTTCCAACAAAAATCAATTGCCCAGTCATACGTAAATGAATCATCATCCAAAAATTATTTTCAAGCTTAATCAGTAAGGCTTTCCCGCGACGATCAATCTTTACAATCTTCTGCCCAAGGATAAAGTCTTTATTCCCGCGAAAGCTTTTTTCGCACAAAATACTGACGTCTGCAATCTTTTTGTTGATTATAAATTTATCGAGCCCACGCCTAATCGTTTCAACTTCTGGCAACTCCGGCATAATACTTTTATTGTATCATCATCGGATTGACATAGAGGAAGTAGAATGCGATGCCATTCTTCAAAATATGAATCAAGATGCCACCCCAAATCGTACCAGTGATCTCGCGAAGTGTACACATTGCGATACTCATCACGAATACTGTTACGCCTACGTTCCATTGACCATGCACGATGCCGAATAAAATCGATACAACTAGCATTGCCGGAATGGCTGGAATCTTTGCGCGGAGCTTGCCATATAGCCAACCACGGAAGATTAATTCCTCTGCTACTGGTGCAACCACAACTAGCGAGATAAACGCCAAGACAAAGTCGCTCGAGGAAATAAGATTACTGAAGCCGACATCCTGAGATTCGTTCCAGTTAATGCCTGGGAATATAGATTGAAGAATTGCTACGAGAATTACCGCTACAATCATGAAGACGATGAAGCCAACTGGCGCAAGTAGGATATCCGTCCAGGTTGGCAGACCGCGCAAACCAAGCTCATCACGCGTCGTTTTGGACTTTGCGAGTTTCCACGGAACAAATATCGTGATTACCAACGAAACAACATATACAAGCGCAGAATAGAGTGTCTGCAATGCATTTGTGCTCATTGATGCCTGATCTAGATGCATTAAATTAATCAATACCAGACGGAGCAATAGCTGAGTTGCAACCAATACCGCTGCTACCCAGACGAGCATCATAAATACCCATATAATATTGAGAGCTAGTTCCCAACCCTTACTTTGCTTTGACTTCTTCTCCAATTTTTGGCGGAAGTCATCGATGAAATTACGCTTGCGCGCAGCAGACTGCTTCTTTTCGGTAGTCTTTTTTGTGCTCATCCTACTATCCTCGTTATATCTAATATTGTTACGATTAGGGCAATTGCCAAAATCACCATGAAAGCTCTGCTTACGATCTTCTCTTCCGTCTCTTTCGTAAGCTTCTTCTTGAGTAGTTTATAAATCGCTATAAGCAACCATCTACCACCATCTAGCGCCGGAATCGGCAACACATTCATACAGGCAAGCGATACTGAGATTAATGCAACTAGATACGCTAGGTTTCTGCCACCACTCTGGGCTACCTTCGGGAATAATACGCCAACAATCCCAACTGGGCCAGATACGGAATCTCCCGCCTGCTTTAGTTCATTCGAACCATCCGCGCGCACTTCTTCATTTGGGCTAACCTGCTTGATCGCGCCACTAAATAGATTCGCAATCATTTGGCCTACGCCCTTGAAAGTCTCACCAGTCAACTGTGCCGTCACACCAAGACCCACAATTGGAGCACTCCAAGTACTTTGGTATACGGCTTCACCAGAAATCGTTGCACCAAGAATATATTCTGCGCCAGCCTCGTTTAGCTTCGTCTCGACCATCGTAGTATCACCACCACGTTCATAAGTGATATAGATACTTTGACCGGCATGCTCTTCATCATATTTAAGTACATCATCTACGGAATGAATATAAGTACGGTTTAGGTCTTCCACATTGGTTGTCCTCATAGACACCAATACGTCGCCATCACGTAGGCCAGCCTGAGCGGCAGGGCTACCATTCATAATATTACTAACTGTTACGTCAGAAATACCAATCGTGCGAATATCGGAATCAATCTGGAACTGATTCTCGATAAAATGCGGCATTCCAGCCCAAGCAAGCACGGTGAAAATTAAGAACGCAACAAACCAGTTCATCATTACGCCAGCAAATAGGATCTTCGTCTTGCGCCAAAAGCTAGCTTTACCAAAACTCCCCTTTGTCGTATCAGCAGCGCTTTCGCCCTTCATCTGGCAAAAACCACCAATCGGCAGCCAGTTCAAAGAAATAATTGTGCCTTCGCCAGGCGCCTTTTCCCATTCAGACTTCTTTAACAAGCGCCATTTGCCTTTAACTTTTCTCCAAGCAATAGCTCTTGGCGGAAAGCCGATACCAAATTCTTCTACTTCTACTCCGTTGCGCCTAGCGGCAATAAAGTGACCAAACTCATGCGCCGTCACGAGCAGCATTAGCATTAACAAGCCAATTAGAATTCCTATTACCACACTCATACTAATATTAATAATAACACACCACAAGCGCTTTGCGACATAACTAATCTAACGCATACAATGAAACAATAACTATTGTCGCTATAGTATTATTTTTTTATTCATCATCTATGTGGAGGCTAAATGTCTCAACAAATTATTTGTTCTAATTATTTTATTTGGTTGACCTAGGTATCATATTCCGCATCAAAAAATCTCCCATTTTACTGGGAGATTTTTGTTATTTACCAATGCTCTCGATTTCGATTTCGGAGTACTTCTGGCGGTGACCAGTTTCGGTATGGACACGCTTCTTAGAATGGTAACGGATAACGCGAACTTTGTCGCCAGCTACCTTTGCTTCTACGACCTTCGCCTTAACCTTTACTCCTTTAACGGTTGGATCACCAACGGTGGTCTTGTCGCCGTCAATCACGAGCAAAGCGTCTAAAGCGAGATCTTTAGTTCCTTCCGGGAGGAGGTCCACACGGAGGGTCTCTTTTTCAGCGACAACATATTGTTTACCGCCGACCTTTATGACTGCTTTTTTCATAAAATTCCTTTATTAGTTCTTACATTATATCAGAAAAACCCCTAAAAGACAAGGAATAACCGCTAGGATACCCAGACTAGCGGTTATTTCTACTAAAGGAGCTATTTTTTGTTTATTTACTTCTTTTCAGAAGGGTTCTTATCTTTGCCAGTTGCAGTTTTTTGGAGCATATTAACTTCTTTCTGGCTACGATACCAATAATATATACCTACCATCACACAGACGATCGCGACGACTGCTAATGCAATTTCGCCAGGACCGGTCTTCGGCAACTCTGGTGGAGTGCCCGGTTCTTCATTATTTGTACAGGTACGTTCTACCTGGATAGTCGAAGTATCCTTCAACTCACCCGCGTCGTGATCAACGTAGATTGTGTTCGTAAAGGAGTTGGTGCCACACACACCGTCTTTTACTATGTCTTCATTAACCTTAACTTGGTAAGTAATGGTGGACTTACCGGTTGGTAAGTAAATGCCCGTGTTGATACCAACGGTACCAATGACATCTTTCATTATTACACCATTCGGATTGGCGCTATTAACTACCTTGGTAGTACCAGGAATTAATGTTACGCCATTTGGTAACTTATCATGGAAAGTCACATTCGTAAGGTCTGCAGTACCAGTGTTCTCGAATTCGACTTTATAAGTTACTGTATCGCCAGGTTTTGGATTAACTACCTTGAAGAAGTTAGTGCCATCAAGAGATGCGCTCTTGCTAACCTTAGCACCTACCTGTTCAGCGCGAACACGATAGATAATATGACCAGAATATTCCGAACAGCCCGGTAAGCGGCCATCCAATGTATTTACGCCAATTAATTGACCCTTATCCGTAAACAAAGACTCAGACAAATTCATGCCATTCGTCTTGCCGCGGTTATAGATCTTGGCGGACATATCGACATACTTGAGTACGATATCGGTTTCTGAATCAGTCGTAAAATACGCTTCATCCCATACTTCCTTCGGAGTAGCATCAGTAGCAGAAATAATTGCACTAACCTTGCCCTTCTTGGAAGCACTCACGGTAGATGGGAAAGTTGACGTAATCTTTACACCATCAGCAATACCAATACCCTGGTGTGCGCCGTCATTAAAGTTCGAACCAGCATTGTTGTGGTAATAGATATATACTTCGTATTCTTTGCCAGGAACAATCTTGATTTCATCCGTATAAGCAGCTTCAGAATTTGCCTCGCCTACACGAACAAAGTTACGCTCATCACCAACCTTGTTGTTGTTTGTGATAGAGTTGAAAGTTACATGGTCGGCCGGCGATTCCATCGTGTAGGTATCGCGTTCTGGTCCCCACGCATACCCCGCTACCGGCATTAATACCGATAAGAGGATCGAGGCCAAACCAGCAACTCTCAGTCTCCGTTTAAATTTGATATTTGTTTGTTTTTGCATGTTTATTACTCCTTTTAATAAACCTAAATTCATATTTGTGGCTTAGTTACCACCATTCGTTGCGCCATTATCAAGCGCAAACTCACCAGCATCAAATGCATCACCGTTATTTTCGTAGCCATCTTTCTTGGCTTCGCCGTTGTCAGATGTATCTACAGATTCAGCCGCTTGGTCAAGCGTCTCATTCACATTATCTTGAGCCGGAGCATTCTGTACAGCTTCTTCGTGTCGAGCAGTCTCCTGCGCATCACCACTAATCACATCGCCAGAATGAGTGCCACCACTAGCATCAGTATCATCGGCTATTTCGACATTCTCGCTAATTTTATTGCCCGATCCGTCGCTACTCTGGAGATTTGTATCTTGTTCACCAGTCTGCGTTGCACCAGCATCAACTACGTTATCACCGTTATTGTCGCCCGCGCCAACTTCATGTGTTGCACCGGTAGTATTCTGTTCTGTGTTATAGCCATCACTTGGTCTATCTTCCTCAACATCCGTAATAGGCAATGTTTGTTCCTGCTGATCAACCCTAGTGCCGGAACTTGCATCCTCAACCGGAGCCTTTGGCGCTGGAGTCTCTGGTGGAGTCTCTGGAGGAGTCTCTGGAGGAGTTTCCGGAGGAGTCTCAGGAGGAGTTTCCGGAGGAGTCTCAGGTGGAGTCTCTGGAGGAGTCTCTGGAGGAGTCTCTGGAGGAGTCTCAGGAGGAGTCTCAGGAGGAGTCTCAGGAGGAGTCTCAGGTGGAGTCTCTGGCTCATCCGGGTGTTCCGGACTAACTGGAACCTCTTCTAGTTGGCTCAATTCCGGAGAACCCTTAATGCGAACAATCTGCATACAACCCTTCTTTGCGCCATCAGTACCATCATTTGCTTTAACGATAAACGAACCAATTTCGTTGCCATCTTTGTCGTGAAGAATAATCTTCTTGGCGTGGGTGCCATTTTCCGTTGTTACACAACGTACGAGCTGCATATTTTCATGAACAACATCACCATCTGGGTTCCTTAGACGCATATATGCGTTATCATATTGACCATTCAGTACAACATCCTCAACCGTCGCATTATCGAGCGTATCGCTAAATGATTCGAAAATAGCTTTATGCTCATCATCAGATAAGCCCTCAATAGCCTTTTCCATATCAAGAATGTTATCGATGCCCTTTAAACTATCCGGACGGCATTCATCAGGCATTGCAGTATAGTAATCGGCAAACGACTCAGACTGGTTAAATGCGGTGTACTTCAACATTTCGCGAGCGTCGCTCGTACCCACAGCTTCTGCAACTTCATCTGCTGCAGCATAATTATATCTACCAGTCTTGCCTTCACTCAGCCACATACCTTTCTCGCCATAGTTGTCCAAGATACCATGGCTCTCCATCTCTTCAATAGAGTCGCCATAATCAGGCATCTCACCAGTCTCTTCAATCTTGTCGCCAGTATTCAGATTTTTATCTTTATATTGTTCGAGCATCTTCGGATTAAAGTGTGACGCCATTGTTGCAGCAAGCAAAAGCACTAAACCGCTCCCTAGTATACTTCTTTTGTGCCTGCTCAAGAAATTGCCAATGCGGTTACCAATCTTTCGGAATAGGCCGACGCGCTTTTCTTCTTCTTTGTTTTCATTTTCGTCGGCACCACCCTCGGCAACATCGACTTCGTTATTATCATCAACTACAGTTTCAGTTCCATCCGGAGCAATAATAACTTCCGATGGCTTTAATGCATTAGGAATCTCTTCGCTCGTAATAATGCCTTCAGCTACAGTTGGATCTACTACCGCCTCGACGGCTTCTTCTGCTGGCGCCTCTGCTGTCGCCTTGGTGACAGCAGATGCTTCGGCCGCCGCTGGAGCAACCACCGGCTCCGGCTCCGCCGCGGAAGAACCATCATCGACGTCTCTATCCATATAGTCTAGAAGCTTCTGGATATCTTCATTAGGGAAGGAATCACGAATATCCCGAATGTTTTTCAGTTCAATACCGGTAGCTCTTGCGGCGCCCCATATTTCAGTAAAATCGTGTTTATATACGGCCGTAGCCAAGCGATCATGCTCTTTCGCCTCTGCGGATTCGGCATTATCTTCGCCACCTTCCGCTGCCGCAGCATCGTCTTCTTCTGCAGGATTTTTGAGATTATTGTACTCATCCATAATTGCATCAAGAGCGTCAGGATTCCTCTTTAAGTAACCAGTGAGATGAGCCCAGTCGCGTGGCATTCCATCGTCGCCAACATAAGCGCGCGCATCCTTGTCCCAAGTACCTTCCTTGGTACTATCCGCACCGCCGCGTAGCTGAATTAATTCCGCAACGAGATTATTAATCTCGCCAGGATTATTGCGGTAGTATTCCGCATCACGATCTGCCACCTCGTTATTTTCTGCACTAGGTGGAGTCATGTCCCACTTATTTGCTCCATTCTCCGAAGCGCCAACTTTAGGATTTTCGCCTGACATTTCTCTTTTTTCCTGTTTATATTTTTGTTTTTGACCTATTTTGCTTCATTTTAGCACTACCGTTTTAAAATTGTCAAGCACCACCACAACATGGAATAAAAAAATAGACCAATCTGCGTCTGATTGATCTATCTTTTCGAGTAAAACTCTTTGTTTATCTTATAAGCTTACCTCTTTCTTTTAGTGTTTGTTTTCGTATTTATGGCTTACCGGCTAAACAATATAGCTACACGACCAATTTTTCTTGCTTGCACTTTATCTAGTGCTTTTGCTGAGTATTCTCTTGCCTTTGGTTTACGTACGAGGTCGCCTTCTATGTCTTCATAATCGCCTAATTGTAATTCTTCATCCTCGATACTATGCGCAATTTCTTCTAATAATTTGGCTTCGTTTTTTTCTTGTTGTTTTTCGAATTCCTTTTGGTCGTCTACTATACCGTCGGCCTCTACTGGAATTGTCATTTGTTCGAAGTTACTCATGTTTATATTTGTTTTCCTTTCTATGTTTCTATCTCGATTTCTCCTTCCTTGATACCCGTTTTGGAATTTGATGTTCGTTTTTGTGTTGGTTTCTGTTCCAACTGTCTTCATGCTATCACACTTATGCTTTTTTGTCAAGCATGCTTATGCTTATTTTTTGCTATTTTGTCAAATTTAACAGAGGTAAAACCGCCCTTGAAAAATCCCAAAAATATTACAACCACCAATATTTATCCATTAATAATTATGCCTCGGACGATATAAATAAGCCAGCAAGAAACAAAAATACACCCTTCTTTCGCGGCGTTTTGCAAGCGAAAGAGGGTGTTTTTTTGTTTCCTTGGAGCTTATTATGCCTTCTCGAGCGAAATCGTGACGTTCTCCCCTTCTACCTTCACAATCTCATCATAGCCATAGTTCCCATCTTTAGATAGATCGGTTGCAAGCACCTCATTCTTAAACATCTCAAGGTGTTCTTCCGGAATATCTGCCGATACGGAAAGCTTAATACGGTCGTCGACATTCAAGCCAGCTTTCTTACGCGCAGCCTGAACAAAACGAATCAACTCGCGAACAAATCCTTCTGCGCGTAGTTCGTCGGTCAACTTTTTGTCGAGTACAAGTTTTTTGCCGTGGGCAACTTTTTTAACGTTAACCTCTTCAGCAATAATCTGCTCGTAGAAATCATCAAGCTTTTCGCCACCATAAGTAAGCTTTGCTAGTGGTTGGCGTACCTTAATCTGGCCAAAGCCATCATCACGAGCCATACGAAGCGCCAAGCCCTCTGTAATGATTGCGCGGCAGTTACTCATCTTTTCGATCACAGCCTCGTCAATCTTACCAGCCTTTGGCCAATCTAATAGATGTACGCTTTCGCCGCCCATCATATTCTGCCAGAGTTCTTCCGCAAGGAATGGTACAAATGGCGCCAAAATTAATGCCGTGTAGCTGAGTACATAATGTAACGTTGCGTATGCCTCTTCTTTGTCGGTCGTAGATTCGGACTTCCAGAAACGACGACGACTACGACGTACGAACCAGTTCGAAAGATCATCGATAAACGGCAACACGCCCGCAAGTGCGGCTGGAATGTTATAGGCCTCCATATTATCAGTAATCTCATTGCGTAATTGGTAAACGCGGCTAATAATCCACTTATCCAACTCATTCTCGAGTTTAGTTGGTGCCTTCAAGGTTTTGCCCTTATATTCCCAACCATCAACCTCAGCATACATCGTAAAGAAATCGTAGACGTTCCAAATCATCGTAAGCTTACGTGCGGTGTCAGATACATCCTTGTCGATAAGCGCAAAATCCTCACCGGCAAGCACAGGGCTGGATAGCAACTGGAAGCGCAAAGCGTCTGCCGAAAACTTGTCCATCAATTCGTTTGGATCAGTATAGTTGCCGAGAGACTTGCTCATCTTGCGGCCGTCATTACCAGCCAAGGTACCAGTTGTAATGACGTTTTTGTATGCACATTCACCAAAGAGCGCAGTATTCACTACGTGGACATAATAGAACCATGCACGTACCTGGCCAACGTACTCTACGATAAAGTCTGCAGGATAGTTCTTTTCGAACTTTTCCTTATTCTCGAATGGATAATGCATCTGCGCAAATGGCATCGAACCAGATTCAAACCAACAGTCTAACACCTTGTCGATACGTTTGAAATGTTCACCATTAATATCAAATTCAATTTCATCTACCCACGGGCGATGATAATCTTCTAGGCGAACGCCGGATAGTTCATAGAGCTCATCATAAGAGCCAACTACCTTAATGGAACCCTTATCGCCTTTCCAAACTGGCATTGCCGTTGCCCAGAAGCGGTCACGAGACAAGTTCCAATCTGGTGCCTGCTCGATATTCTTTGCAAAACGACCGTGCTTGAGATGTGCCGGGAACCAGTTAATATCTTCATTTTTCTCAAGCATTAATTCCTTGCTGCCCTCTACGTCAAAGAACCAGCTCGGGAATGCGCGATACATAATACGCTGTTTGCTGCGTGGGTTAAATGGATATTCGTGCTTGATATATTCAATCTTCCAGATGATACCTTTTTCTTCCAAGCACTTTGCAATAAATTTATTGCCGGCCCAGACTTCGATGCCGTTTTCATCAGTATCACGTACGCCAATCTCGTGTAATTTCTCCGCCCATTCTGGGAAGTAATAACCATTATCATCGATCGTATGACGTACAGGCACCTTATCACGCTTACCAAGCGCGTAGTCATCTTCACCATAAGCTGGTGCGATATGCACGATGCCAGTACCATCCTCTGCGCTCACAAAGTCGGCAACGTGTACCTTGTGCGCGTTTTTGTCTTTGCCGATTTTATCGTTCATTACGAAGAGTGGCTCATACTTCAACCCTTCGAGGTCTTTGCCAGAATAGCTTTTCTCTGCCTTCACGCCCTCTCCAAAGAGTTTTTCGGCCAATTTCGTAGCCACAATCATTTTTACGCCATCAACGTCGTAGAGGCCATATTCTAGCTTCTCAGAGACCGCCAATGCCATATTTGCTGGCAAAGTCCAAGGAGTTGTCGTCCAGGCAAGGATATACTCGTCACGATCAGCGAGCTTAAACTTTACATATGCGGACGGGTCAGTAACCGTCTGATACGCATCGTTATCCATCGTGACTTCGGCTTTAGAAACAGGAGTTGCAAACTTGGTATCATACATCAATACCTTTTCGCCCTCATAAATCTTTCCCTTTTCGTAGAGGGTCTTAAATGCCCACCATACAGACTCCATGAAGTCCTTATTCATCGTGCGGTAAGCACCCTTAAAGTCTACCCAACGACCGATGCGGTCAATTGTAGATTCCCAGGTCTCAGAGTTGGCAACCATCGACTCACGTGCTTTGGTGATATAAGTCTCAAGTGGCCATTTTGTGCCGATTTCGCGGCGATCCGTAATGCCAAGTTGCTTCTCGACGAAGTTTTCTGCTGGTAAACCATGACAGTCCCAACCCCAACGACGCTCAACGCGTTTGCCGTTCATAGTCCAGTAGCGAGGCACTGCATCCTTCACGATTGAAGACAATAATGTGCCGTGATGTGGGTTGCCCGTAATGAATGGCGGGCCGTCATAAAATACGTATGAATTATCAATGTCGCGCTGCTCAATCGATTTTTCAAAAGTCTTATTTTTCTTCCAGGTCTCGACGAGGGCTTTTTCGTATTCACTCGCACGACGTCGTTCACCATATTTATACTTCATGCTCACGCACTCCTTTCTTTTGAATAAAAAAATTCCAATTTGCATTGGAACTCTATTGAGCGGTACCATCCAACTTCTAGATTACTCTAGCACTCGATTAATCTTTTACGCAGACTCACGGGTGGTTCTAATGGACTTACCTTCTCGCACTAGATACGTCGTTCTTCCACCAGCTCGCAGTTGATAGCTGCTCAAACGCTTTATGCTTGCATTATATCATATTTATTCAAAAACAAAAAATATCTTGCACCCGGGCAAGATATTTCAGAAGTCGTGTTCTATTTTTCTTCAATTAGAAAAATCTTTTTATCAAAACCGCCACGTTTTTCGCGCTTTTGTCGTGCAGCCACAATTACGTCGTCCAAATAATGACCGTCCAATTTTGCAAGCTCCGTCACAACTTCTAGCACGTCGCCAAGTTCTTCAAGTCGATGGTCGCCTTCCGATTCTATAACTTCCTTGCATTCTTCTAGCAGCTTCTTTTCTAGCTCGGCTTTGAAGTCTTTGTCGTTTAAAATCTTCGTCGACACTTCCCTGCCATCAGCTAAAATAATGTCAGGAATCTTATCTCTAACTAATTTATTATGTTTCATTAGTGCTCCATTAAATAATATGAGACGTCACTAATGCGCGGCATATCGGTACCACGCCACATCTGTAGCAAAGAACCGTCCGTATCAATCGCCAACATTGTCGGATACTCAACTATATCGTAAGCTCGACAGAGACTTTCGCCCTCTGGCTCGTCCGGGCTCAAGCTCTCAATCTGTTTGCCAGAACGAATCTCAAAATCACGCAACCAATCTATCACCGTACGTGCATAATCGGTATTATCGCGCCAAATGATTACCACCCTCATCTAATTACTCCTTTTTCGCCTTACGGTTCTTCATGCGCTCGCGCTGCTCCATAATACTGCGCTCGAGATCATCCAAAGTTTTGAACTCCTTAAATACACTAGCAAAACGCACGTATGCCATTTCGTTGGTATCGGACAACACTTCAAGAATAGTTTCACCAATCAAGCTGGAAGGAATTTCATCCTTACCGCGCTCATAGATTAGCTCCTCTACCTTGTCGACGATATTTTGAACATCAAGATCACTATCAAAATACTTGCCGACAGAGTTACGAACGGCTTTCATTAGCTTCTCGCGATCAAATGCCTCACGCGAACCGCTACGCTTGCGCACCATCATACCCGGACGCTCAATACGCTCATAGGTGGTAAAACGATGTTTTCCATCCAAAGAAACGCGGCGACGACGAATCATGGTCCCATCCTGGGACTCACGACTCTCGATTACTTTACTTTCACCAATTTTTAGGTGGCTCATAAGCTAAGCCTCCCTAATCTTTATTCTTCTTACGACGGCGTAAGATGGCTGGGATATCACTATCGTTATCCTCGTCACCACTATCCGTACGGATGTTGTCCCACATATTAACTGTCGTTGCATCAGCGAAGTCGGAAGCGGCTTTTGCCTCTTCTGCCTTCGTTTCTACTTCTGGCTCTGCATTTGCTACTGGATCTGCCATGGTCTGGCTAGGTTCAGTTGCGCGAATTTCGGTTGCCTGGAATACCTCTTGTGCGCGTGGATCATCGCGGTAGTATTCGGAATCAAATCCGGTTGCTACTACAGTGACAATAATCTCGTCTTCTAGCTCTGGACGTACGGAAGCACCCCAAATAATGTTTGCATCTGGGCTGACACTTGCGGTAATAAGCTCTGCGGCTTCCTGCATTTCGCTCATAGTTACATCGTAACCACCAGCAATCGAGAACAATACACCGCGTGCGCCATCGATAGATACCTCAATAAGTGGAGATTCAATTGCCTGCTGTGCGGCAATTGCTGCGCGGTTTTCGCCAGATGCGCGGCCAATACCCATAAGAGCAGAGCCCGCGTCCTTCATAATTGCCTTAACATCGGCAAAGTCCAAGTTAATCAAAGAATGTTCAGTAATAAGTTCGGAAATGCCCTGGACACCTTGGCGAAGCACCTCATCTGCAATCTTGAAAGTTTCGAGGATTGGCGTGCGCTGATCAATAGTTTGCAATAAGCGATCGTTTGGAATCGTAATCAATGCATCAACGTTGCGTGCCAAGCGCTCAATTGCCCAATCGGCATTTGCTCTACGCTTTGCGCCTTCAAATGAGAATGGCTTCGTTACTACGCCGACAGTGAGGATGTCTTGCTTGCGAGCCTCTTCTGCTACGATATAACCTGCACCGGAACCAGTACCACCACCAGCACCGAAGGTAATAAATGCCATATCTGCACCGGTAAGAGCATTTTTAATCTCTTCGCGGCTTTCATCAGCTGCGCGCTCACCTACAGTTGGATCTGCGCCAGCACCGAGACCATTTGTTGTCTCGTGACCAAGATGGACTTTTACGTCCGCCTTGGAATTATGCAAAGCCTGCGCATCGGTATTCATTGCAATAAATTCAACACCGGAAAGACCTGCGTCGCGCATGCGGTTAACGGCAGAGCCGCCAGCGCCACCTACGCCAATTACTTTAATACTAGCTGTGCTTTCCACCTCACTTGGCTTTACTTCAGGCATGTATTAACTCCTCACTATTTCAATTCTTACTTTATAATAACATCTTTATTTGAAATTCTTCAAGATACGCTGTAGCCAACTTTCCCCGCTAGCATCTTTGGATTTCTTTGTCTTTTTCGACTTCTTTTCCGAGTCGCCAGAGACGGTTTCCATTTCGTCGGTCGCATCAATCATCATTAAGCCAACCGCAGCGGCATACTCTGGTTTCATTACTTCTTCGCTTACACCAAGAATACCTTCCGGCTTACCGAGGCGAACAGCAAGCTCTACCTGCTCGGAAGCATATTTATCAATATCGCGAAGCTTCGAACCGCCGCCAACAAGCACGAGACCTTCCGGCAAGCGCTTATCATAGCCTGCAGCCTTCAGCATCTTGCGGACACCCTCGAAGATTTCTTCGAGACGAGCCTCTACGACTTCATCAACTTCTTTACGAGAGAACTTGTACTCGTCGCGACCACGCTTAATCACGATATCCTTGTCAGTCTCGCCAAAACGACCAGTCGCAAAACGAACTTTAATCTCCTCTGCAACCTCTGGGACGGTCTTTAGAACCGTTGCAAGGTCATTCGTAACGTCATTGCTACCAATTGGAACTACGCCAACAAACTGCAATTCCCCTTCATCATAGATAGCTACACCAGTAGTAGAGCCACCCATATCGACTACGCCGACACCGTTTTCCATCTGGCGGCTAGTCAAAATTGAACGCGCCGCAGCGGTAACGGTTGGCTCTAGAAAATGCACCCCAACCTGTGCTACGTCGTTCTCAAAAATCTTGCGCATATTATCGCAATCTGGAGTCAATGCAGAAATAACATTCGCACGAATCTCTAAACGTGCGCCATGCATGCCAAGCGGCTCACGAATGCCACCCTGGCCATCAAGAATATATTCGTATGGAACTAATGCAAGCGTTTCGCGGTTTGCTGGAATCTTACCCGCGATTGCCGTTTCTTCAATTCTACGAAGATCATCAGTATCAATCTCGTGATCGGCTACGCCGACCGCAATCATGCCATCAATCTTCGTACTACCAATATGAGAGCCATTAATGCCCACTGTTGCTGAGTTTACATTGATACCGCTCATTGCCTCTACGGCCTTGAGACAAGCATCTATCGCCTTTGGTGGCGTAGAAAGCTCCTTTACACGACCACGACGAATCCCCTCCGATGGAGCTTCGCCATATCCAACAACGGATACAGAGCCGTCTTTACCGAACTTGCCCATTACGGCGCGTACGGTGTTAGTACCAATATCTACCCCCACAGCATAGCGTGCATTTTCTTCCATAAGCTTATTGTAGCATATCTCTATAACTGGGTTAAGATTTCATAACCGTCTTCAGTTACGAGAATTGTGTGCTCAAAATGACACCCAAGCGAACCATCCTTAAGACAGACAGTCCAGCCATCTTCGTCTTCTACTACAATATTGTCTGGCTTCCCAAGACTAGACATCGGCTCGATACAAATCGTATCACCAACCTGCAAAGTATATCCGTGACCACGCTTGCCATAGTTTGGCACCTCTGGTGGCATATGCATGCTCGTACCAATTCCGTGACCAACATAATTCGTAATTACGCCAAGCTTACCCTTCTCGAGTTGCTTCTGCACCGCATAACCAATATCACCGAGTTTCGCACCCGGACGTACCTGTTCAATGCCTTCATAAAGCGAAGACTCCGTAAAGCTAAGCAGATGTCGCTGAGCGGCAGTCGGCTTATTTCCAACAATCATCGTAAAGGCAGAGTCTACATAGTAACCTTGATACTTGATTACGAGATCATAGCTAACCTTATCGCCCTCTTCGAGTGGGATGTCTTTTGGAATGCCGTGAATAAGCTCATCATTGACGGAAATGCAGATAGAACCTGGAAAATCCACCTCTGGCTCATAATACGCAATACCGCAACCATAATCCGTAATTTTCTTTGCTACCCATGCGTCAATTTCTTTACCAGTCATGCCAGCCTGGGTATACTCGCGAAGTTCGGCAAAAATCTTTGCCATAATCTTGCCGCCTGCGCGCATTGCTTCAACTTTTTTCGAATCCATTGCTAAATTATACCCCAATCGGTCAATACTTTCTCTATACGAGCAGTAACTTCCTCGATTGAACCTTCGCCGTCTACCTCTTGAATCTTTACTCCGGCCCCTGCGAGCGTCTTCGTCATCGAATCAATCGTATGTTCAAACAGGTTCCAACGCTTCTCAATAGATTCCTTTGTATCATCCTCGCGAGCGCGATCTTGTAGGCGATTCCAAAGCTCATCATGAGAAACTTTCAAAATAATTGCACCGTCAATCTTCTTGGCATCGCCACTTTCGACAACCCAATTCGCTTGCCAGTCATCCCTTGGATAACCATCCAAAATCACATTCTGGCCAGCCGCCAAAGCTTCTTCTCCGGCAGCGTGCATCATCTTTACGACAAATTCATCTGGAACTAGCTCGCCTTTGAGCATAATCTTCTCAAGCTCCGGATCATTCTGATTGCGCAGCAATTGCCCAACGGATAGCCAGCGGAAATTATGCTTTTCGGCTAAGCGCTGCCCCTGAATGCTTTTACCGCTGCCTGCCGCCCCAAATAATATAATCATTTTCGCTCCTTTTTATTTGCGTTAAAAATACCCCGTCTGCACAGGGGGTATTTCTTATTTAAGACCTAACTTCATGCGTTCGGCTTTTTCGGCTTTGCGCTGTTCGCGTAGAATTGCCTTCTGGCGACGTTCGCGTTTGGAAATTGGCTTTGAGAAGCGCAAGCTTTCCTTAGCAGTTGCCATTACACCACTCTGAAGAACTTTGCGATTGAAGCGACGAATAATGTTCTCGTTTGCTTCGTTCTGGTCTTTTCTGGTTACTTTTATTGCCATACTGACGCTAATTTTATCATAACTTCTCTCGTATTTCAAGAGAGATAATATTTCCTTCTATTGCCGTTTTTCCTCTGAATTCATTCTTCGTAAGCGTAAATTGCACCCGAACTATATCGCCATTTTCAACTTCTAGATATTCTTCCGGCGCATAGAACGACATCATCTTTATCTCCTTGCCGTTCTTATCCTTTAAATTCAGAGATAAATGCTTCTCCTTTAGGATGCGCTTCCCGCTAACCCTTGTAGTAATCTCAAAAATCGGCTCCGTATTACCGTCGCCAAATGGCTCAAGCAAACAAATCTCCGCAAATAGCTCCTCCGTAATCTCCGAAAAATCCTTCAGCTTTATGTCACTCGCACTCTCGAGATACTTTTCTTGGTTTTTGAGTTTTAGTCCCTCATAGTATTTGTTTACGAATTTGCGAAAATCATCTAATTTCGCTTTCTCTAAACTTAGGCCACATGCGCCAGCATGACCTCCGCCGCTCAGGAGTAAGCCCTCCGGGCATTTCTGTAGCACTTCGGCAAGCGAAAAATCACCGAAACTTCGCCCCGACCCCTTAAGGCGCCCATCCTCCAGCTCCGTCAGCGCAAACGCTGGCTTCTTGTATATCTCTACCAATCGCCCCGCAATAATCCCCACGATTCCTTCGTGCCATTTTCCGGTCGCCACAATCACCTTATCCTTGTCGGACACGGAGACTTCTTTTACTGCTTTATCCTGCGCATCACGTCTGTCGCGATTCAGCCCGTCTAGTTCGCCAGCCAGCGTAAAGGCCTTCGAGCGGCTCGTCGACATCATCAAATCTAACGCCAAATCTGCACTCTTCATTCTCCCTGCCGCATTAATGCGCGGTCCAAGCTGAAATCCAATCGCATGTGTATTTAGCTTATCAAGATCCACGCTTGCTACGCGCGCCAATTCCTTAATACCCGGGCGGCGCGTCTTCGCAAGTACCTTCATGCCGTAATAGCTCAAAACACGATTCTCCTCACGCAGTTCCATCGAGTCGCAAATCGTGCCAATCACTACCAAATCCAACAGCCATTTCTCCTGGCCGTCACATTTGCCATCATTTTTCGCCATATTCAAGGCGCGCGCCAGCGCAAACGCCACCCCTACACCCGCCATTCTTTGGCCAACCTTATCGCCCTGTTTAGGGTTAATTACCGCTACTGCAGATTTTGGCACCGATGGAATCTCATGATGATCCGTCACAATCGTATCGATTCCGCGTTTTTTTAGCTCCGCAATCACTTCCTCTGAACCCGAGCCGCAGTCTACGGTTATTACCAGCTTCGCGCCCCGCTTTACAATCTTATCCACCGCCGGCATATTCATGCCATATCCATCCGTAAAACGGTTCGGCAAGATAACCTCCATCTTTTCACAGCCAAAATACTTCAGCCCATCCCGAAGAAGCGTACTAGACGTCACTCCATCCGCATCATAATCTCCATAGATAACAATCTTTTCGTCAGCATCGCGCGCTGCCGTTATTCGCTTCACTGCAGCCTTTACGCCGGTCAACTTTTGCGGTTCAAAAAGCTCTTCATACTTTGGGTATAAAAAATGCTCATCAAGCCCACGCTCTCTGAGCAATTTCGCAAACAAATCCGTCATCCGATAATCTTGCTTGGAGACTTCTTTGCGTCTTCTGCCTGTTGACTCTTAATAACGATGCTCTGAAGTTCCTTCAAAATTGGGAACTGTTTGTTGGTCTGATAGATGCTCGTGTTGCCCTTCTTGGTCACCACGAGGAAACCACCTTTCGTTAGGCGACGAAGCTCTCTCTGGATATTTCCAGGGTCTTCCTTAATCAATTTCGACAAGCCACGCACATGGGTCTTAAAATCTGGATATTTCGCAAAGACCACAATAATTTTACGCCGCACCCGACTTGTAACGAAAACGCCTAACACTTGACCTCCTTATCTGCTTTCTATTTTACGTAACTTTTGTATTTTCTACAACACTTGACATTTAGTTTTTTCTTGTAAAATATAATCATGAATTATTATCTGATAGCGCCCGCCAAAACATTCCACGAAACAGATAATACGCTAACTTATGCGTCTGATATTCCACTACTTATTGGCCAAATCGTCAAAATTCCCCTTGGCAAGCAGGAAACCTACGGCATTGTTGTAGAAAAAACTCAAAAACCAGACTTTGAAACAAAGCAAATTCTAAACGTCCTATACGAACAGCCACTCCCAAAACACCTCATCAAAGCCCTATTCTGGCTTCATAATTATTACCGCTGCCCCCTTTCCACCATTGTTCAAACGGCTTTACCGCGCGGAATCCTCAAGAATCGCCGTGCCGCCAAAAATACCGAGAAAAAGACCAAGATAACCACAGAAAATCCACTCAATGCCGCCCAGAAACGCGCCATCGAAGAGATCAACGCCGCTAAGGCCAACACCGTCCTTCTTCATGGTGTTACCGGTTCCGGTAAGACCAATGTCTATATCGAGCTCGCCCGCCAAACGCTCGAATCCGGCAAATCCGTCATCTTGCTAGTTCCAGAAATCGCTCTCACCTCTCAGCTCGTCGCAAACTTTAGCACTCACTTCGAGGATGTAATCCTGCTCCATTCCGCCCAAACTGAGGCCGTACGCCATCAGCTCTGGGAGAAGGCTCTCAGGGCCGAAAAGCCAGTCGTCGTCATTGGCCCACGTTCCGCCCTCTTTGCCCCTGTCGCCGATCTTGGGCTTATTATTATCGACGAAGCGCACGAACCATCCTATCATCAAGATCAGAATCCGAAATATTCCGCTCTGCGTCTTGCTGCCATTATGTCAAAAACTATCCTCGGCACAGCCACCCCACTAATAGCAGACTACTACATCTGCAAGCAGCACAAGGCTATCGTCGAACTGTCCGAGCTCGCCATCAAATCCGATAAAACCGCAGACATCCATCTGGTGGATCTCAAAAATTTTCCAAGCTTCACGCGCAGCCGCATCCTCAGCAACCCACTCATCGAAAGTATCCAAAAATCTCTTAACAACCATCAGCAAAGCCTAATCTTTCACAACCGTCGCGGCACTGCGCCCCTTACTATTTGCGACCATTGCGGCTGGCAAGCTCTCTGCGAGAAATGCTTTCTACCTCTGGTTTTACATGCAGATAAGTACCAGATGCGCTGCCACACCTGCGGCCGCACTTATCCTGTGCCCACCGCCTGCCCAGATTGTAATAATGCCACTATCCACCATAAAGGTTTTGGTACAAAGATGATTGAGGAAGAAGTCCACCGCCTCTTCCCAAATGCAAAAGTTGCTCGTTTTGATGCCGACACAGAATCCGGCCAACAGCTAAACAAAATTTACGACCAAGTTCATGCTGGCGATTACGACATCATCATAGGCACACAGATGATTGCAAAAGGCTTCGATTTTCCAAAACTCAGCACGCTCGGCGTCGTCCAAGCCGATGCCGGATTGAGCCTTCCGGACTACTCTTCCGAAGAACGAACATATGAATTAATCACCCAAGTTATCGGACGCGCTAAACGTGGTCATCAAAATAGCAATATTTTTATACAAAGTTTTCAGCCAGACCACCCCTTAATTTCCTACGCAATCGCGAACGATTACCAAAGCTTCTATAAATATTTGCTTCAAAAGCGCAAACAAAGTGCCCTCCCACCATACAGCTTTTTGCTCAAACTTTCCATGACTTACAAAACTGAAAAATCCGTCGTTCAGAACATCCAAAAATTGAATAAAAAAATTATTCAATATACCCAAAAACACCAACTCCAGCAAATTTCCATTACCCCACCAATGCCATCCTTCCATGAGCGTACAAATTCTGGCTATACTTGGCAAATCGTCGTCAAAGCAAAGTCCCGTAATGACCTATTAGCCATTTTTGACTCGCTCGAAAAGTCGCCATACCTTCATTTCGACTTCGACCCTATCACTCTCCTATAGAGCAAACACTTATGCTCGCTTCATAAGAGATAATATGTTAAAATTTTCTCTAATATGAGCAAGAAAAAAGAAGTAATAGTTACCCCTGATCCACGCCTCCGCGAGAAATCCATCAAGGTTAAGGCAGACGATCCAGAGGTCAAGAAAATCGCCGAAGAAATGATCCAGTCTTGTATTGATTGGGAAAATGAGCATGAGTTCGAGCTCTCTGCTGCTATGGCGGCCCCACAGCTCGGCTACAACAAGCGCATCATCGTCGTCCGCGAAGATATGAACAACAAAGACAACGCCACCTTCATCCCTCTCCTCAACCCAGAGGTCATCAAAACCGAAGGTAAAATCGTCAAAGATTACGAAGGCTGCCTTTCTGTTCCTGCCATCTATGGCAAAGTTCCGCGCCCAACCAAGGCCCGCATCAAGGCTCAACTCGAAACCGGCGAAGAGGTTCGCATCAAAGCCTCAGATTTTCTTGCTCGCACTCTTCTTCACGAGATCGACCATCTCAATGGTATTCTCTTCATCGACCACATCAAGGACGAAAAAGACGCTTTCTATAAGCTAAACGACAAAGGCGACCTCGAGCCGCTAGATTACGACACCTACATTAAAGACAATAAAGAGCTTTGGCCAGAGGATTAACCTATGAGCAAAATCATCTATTTTGGCAATGAGCAGCTTGCTCAGGGCGTAAAATACAAAACCCCAATTTTTGACGCGCTTCTTGCTAGCGGTCACGAAATCTGCGCGCTCGTTTTACCAGATGCGCGCGTCCGTAAACCTTTCGCTGTCGCAAAACTCGCCGAAAAGCACCATATTCCTATCCATCTCGTCCACCGCGGCAAAGATTTGCTCCCTATTATCGAGCAATATCAGCCAGACCTTGGCGTACTCTCTGCCTTTGGCAAACTCGTCCCAGACGAAGCCATCAATGCTATTCCTTGCGGTATTATTAATATCCATCCATCATTGCTGCCAAAGTACCGCGGCACTACGCCAATCGAGTCTCCACTCCTAAATGGCGACTCCGAGACCGGCGTATCTGTCATGCGCCTCGTCAAAGAAATGGATGCAGGCCCAATTCTCGCGCAAGCAACCGTAAAAATCACCCCAGAAACCACCAAGCAATCACTCTACGACGAGCTCTCGACTCTCGGCGCAAAGCTCATTTCTGACGTATTGGATGGAGTCCTCGCCAAAAATGCCCCTGAGACGCTCCAGGACGACTCAGAAGCCACTTTTACGGCAAAACTAGATAAATCTATGTCGGAACTAAAATTTGCCGAGAAAGGCGCTCGGCAGCTCGTAAATGAGGTTCGCGCATTTGCTGGTTTTCCTAAATCCAAGACCACTTTACTTGGCATTCCATGCACTATTACTGCTGCCCACGTCGCAGACAATCCGGCCACAGAGATCGACCAGAAGTGTGCTGACGGAAAATACTTCATTATTGATCGTCTTCTCCCAGAAAACTCCAAGGAAATGGACGCCAAGAGCTTCCTGAACGGACACAAGAGATAACCAAAAACTCCCCAACGCGGGGAGTTTTTATAAGCCTTAATATTATTGGAGAAAATTAGGCATTCTCGAGAATCGCATCTTTTTGCTGCGCAATCTCTTGCTGCAAGCCTTCGATAGATTCGCGAATAATATCCTGATATTGTGGACAGTTTTGATCTAGCCACTTTGCAGTTACGTAATCGTTCAAGAATTCTGGCGTATCCTCTGCTACCTCAGAACCGTCTAGCAATTTCTTGTAGATTTCGTCGTTCTTGTAGTCGCCAGCGTTTGCAAGCCACTTCTGAACGGTTTCTTGATCGTTATCGATAATGCGCTCAAACTCATCGAGTTGCTCTTCAGAGAGACCTTCGCTCATCTTTTCGCCAATGCGAACTTCTAGTTGATCTTGCGCATACTGCAAGAAGTTTTCTTTTTCTTCCTCCGGCATTCCAGAAAGACCCACCGTCTCTAGAAAGCTTTCGTCAAATTGAAACATAGCCTTTTTTCTCCTATTTTCCCCATTGTAGCACAAAAAGCTAGTGTTTGAAAAATTAAGCACAAGTACAATCTTTAAGCAATCGTCTTTTTCTTGTATTCGCGTACAAAGAATTTAATTCTATCGCCAATTTCAAGCTGAATCTTCTTTTCGGTCTTAAGAGACATACCGCCAATCTCGCCCTCTGCAAGCGACGGAACATTGACCTTACCCTCTTGAGTATTCGTTACTTCAATCTCGCCTAGTAGTTCTTTCTTGCGATAAGCGCGGCCAAGCATACCAGGAGCCACGCGACCAGACTTAACCTGACCACCACAGATGATTTCTGTGCGCTCCGTGCGGAATACACCCTTAATCTCTAGCTCGCCAGTCTCGGTCTCCACGATCTCGGCATCAAGCATATTTTCCATGTTGCGCTTCGCGTCATCAAGAAGCTCATAAATCACGCGGAATACACGTACTGGCACACCGTTACGCTCCGCCATCTTAGCAATCGCATTCGGCACCGTTACGTTAAAGCCATAAATCACCGTGTTGCCACCGGACGCCATATATACATCGTTCTCAGAAATCGCGCCAACACCAGTCGATACAATATTCAAAGTAATCTCGCCCTGCGTATCAATCATACGCAAAGAATCTACGACAGATGTTACCGAACCAGCCACGTCGCCCTTCACGATTACATTAAAGGTCTTCGTATTATCTGCGACGTTCATCATACGAAGCATATCTGTAGCGGTAACGTTTGCGGATGCAGTCTCATCGCTTTCGGCCTGAGCATTAAGAAGCGCCATCTTGCGCGCAGTCTTCTCGTCTGGAACTTCCTCAAACTTATCACCAAAGTTTGGCAATTCTTTAAAACCAGTAACCACAACAGGGGTAGACGGCGTAGCCTTGCCCTTTGGCTTACCCTTCCAATCGACCATCGTGCGAATCTTTGCATAAGTCTTACCGGCAACGATAAATTCACCAGTCTTAAGTTCACCACCAGTAACAAGCAAGTTCACTACCGAACCTCTACCAACTTCCATGTGGCTCTCAATAATCAAACCTTCTGCCGGAATATTTACATCTGCCCTAAGTTCATCGATATCTGCGGTCAAGAGAATCATATCAAGCAATTTCTCGACATTCTCGCCGGTCTTTGCAGAAATCGGCACCATAATCGTGTCACCGCCCCATTCTTCTGGGTTCAAATTGAAATCGGTCGCGAGCTGCGCCTTGGTACGATCGATATTCGCGCCTTCCTTATCAATCTTATTAATCGCAACGATAATCTTTGCATTTGCGGCCTCGGCAAATTTAATTGCCTCTGCAGTCTGTGGCTTTACGCCATCATCTGCCGCCACAACAATCACTACGATATCCGTAAGCATAGCGCCGTGCTGGCGAATCGCAGCAAAGGCTTCGTGGCCAGGCGTATCAAGGAAAGTAATCTTGCGATCGTTGTATTCCATCTGGTAAGCAGAAATATGCTGCGTAATACCGCCAGCCTCGTCATCAACGGTTTTCTTCTTGAGTAAAGTATCAAGTAAAGTAGTCTTGCCGTGATCGACGTGGCCCATTACTGCTACTACTGGTGGACGAAGCTTTGCATCCTTAGACAATTCACGCTTTACACCAGGAATCTTGGCAGAATTCTCCTTCTTTTCAAAACGAACATTCGTAAAACCGAGCTCTTCGGTCATAATCTGGGCAGTTTCAGCATCAAGGCGCTGATTAATCGTCGCCATAATACCGTTCTTGAAAAGCTCACCAATAAGATGAGTAACAGATACGCCAAGGGCGTTTGCAAGCTCGTCTACGGTTATCGAGCCAGAAATCTGTATTACCTTTTCTTCCACTTTCTAGCTCCTTTCTGTTTAGATTTCTATATGAGCGTATAAAAAATACGCAAAAAACTAGACTTATTTTACCACATTATTCACTTTTAGACAACAAGAGGCGCCACAAAAAGCCCCCGCTATTGCGAGGGCTTTTCATAAAGTCAATCGACTTATTTCTTATCAGCAAAGCTCAAAGAAATCTTGCGACCTTCTTTGTCGATGTCAAGAACCTTGAATTCCTTGCGCTCGTTGAGCGTAAAGATCTTCTCTGGATCTACATCATTGCCTTCACCAAGTTCAGATACGTGTACCAAAGCTTCAACAGCTGGAGAAATCTGAACGAAAGCACCAAATGGGGTGATACGAGTAATCGTACCCTCTACCTTGTCGCCCTTCTTAAAGTTGGCGATTTCGGAGAGCCATGGGTCTTCCTGAAGTTGCTTCATAGAGAGGCTGAGGCGATCCTTGTCGATAGCGATGATCTTTGCTTCTACGGTTTCGCCAACCTTTACGTAATCAGCTGGGCTGTTTACGCGTTCCCAAGAAATCTCGGAAATGTGTACGAGGCCCTCAATACCATCTACGTTTACGAAGATACCGAAGTCTACAACGCCAGTAACTACACCCTTTACTACGTCGCCAACAGCGAGCTTAGCAAAGCGTTCTGCGAGACCATCTTTGATAGCTTCCTTCTCAGAAAGAATCAACTTATTGGTCTTGCGATCTGCATCAAGGATGCGTACGCGAATGCTTTGACCAACCAACGAGTTGAGGCGCTGAAGGATTTCATCCTTGTCAGAGCTGCCTACGCGTGGGTAGTGCTCAGCAGAAAGCTGAGATACAGGCAAGAAACCACGAATGCCTTCGTATTCGACCAAAAGGCCGCCACGGTTAGCATCATAAGGTTGTACTTCGATGATTTCACCAGCTTCAAGCTTAGCGGCGATTTCATCCCAGCCCTTTTCCTTAACAGCTTTGCGGAGAGATAGTAATACCATACCATCTTCCATTTCGGTATCGATGACGCTAGCAGAAACTGCATCACCTTCCTTGAGTTGGCGCCCGAAGGCAACCTCACGACGTGGTACAAGACCAACACCGCGTGCACCGAGATCGATTAAAATCTCATGCTTCTTGACGGACATAACCGTACCTTCGATTGTGTCGCCAAGTACAATTGGCTGGATATCTTCTGCTGCGAGAAGCTCATCCATTGTCAATTTAGCTTTTGTAGCCATTTATTATATTTTCCTTTCGTTAGAACTGCTCATTTATCTTCGTGACACACAAAAACAAGTGAGCAGTTCTACACTGCTCACTATTTTACCCTATTTTACAGATTACGTAAAGTTTAAGCGCGTTTCTTGATAAGCATTACGTTATGTGCGGCGAGACCAGCGATTGTCGCGAGCGCAGCTACGCTCATTAGATCCTCTGCTGGACCAGTTTTTGGCATCGAGCTAGCACTGCCATTACCGCCATTAGCAACATTCTTGCTACCGTCGGTACCGTCAGTACCAGTAGAACCAGAAGTGCCACCGTTCTTGTTGTTATCGGACTTCTTAGAATCCTCAGATTTCTTAGAATCTTCGCTCTTTTTGGAATCTTCGCTCTTCTTGGAATCTTCAGACTTTTTAGAGTCTTCCGTCTTCTTCGAATCATCGGTAGAATCCTTAGATTCATCGGTCTTCTTGCCGGAATCCTTATCACTACCGTCAGCGATCAAGGCACTGTCACCGTCATTGCCGCCATCTGCTAGTTCTGCCTTCTTTGGCGAAGAAAGACTGATTGCAACAATAAGACCCGCAATCAAGATAACAGCGATGAGTCCAATTAATGCACCCCAACCCCAACGCTTATATTTGGTATCTACATCCATTTTTATAACTCCCTAAAACTTGTCAAAATTATAACACCCATTGACCTCTATCACAAACATAAGCCTTATCTGTTATTCACTTGCGCGCGCCGAGATGTTATACTGACAGTATGTATCTCTGTATCGACATTGGTGGGACCAAAACTCTTATCGCCCTCGTAGACAAAGATGGCAAAATTCTACACTATGTCCGTTTCGCGACCGTCGCCGATCAAAATATCTTTTACGCAAGTTTACTGCAGCAGATTCGCGTGAACTTCGTCCTATCTGGCATCAAGGCAGTCTCTATCGCCATGCCGGGCATCATCAAGCGCAATCAGGCCGTCTGGCTCGGTAATCTCCCTTGGCAAAACTTTGACCTTGCCGCGCAGCTCAAGCAAGACCTCGGCCGTGACTTCCCTATTTATGTCGAGAATGACGCCAACCTGGCCGCGCTCGCCGAAGCTCGCCTCTGTAAAGGCCGCTCGCTTTACCTTACACTTTCTACCGGTATCGGTGGCGGCATCGTCGAAGATGGTGCTCTCGTCAAGCGCTACCTCGATTTCGAACCTGGTCACACCGAATATATCTGGAAAGGCGAGAAGCTCGAATGGGAGGATATCGCCGCCGCTAGCGCTATCAACAAAAAGTACGGCCGCCTCGTCTCCGAAATCGACGACCGCGACATCTGGAACGACATCACCGAACGCATCGCACTCGGCCTTGTGCCTCTTATCACTTCCCTAAAACCGGATCGCGTCATCCTTGGTGGCCCACTCGGTCTCATGCTCAACGCCTACCGCAAATCTCTTCGCAAGACCATCGCCGAACAGCTTCCATCACGCATCAATCAGCCACGTCTTCACACCGCCAAATACGCCGATCTTTCCGTAATCTATGGATGCTACTACTATGCCAAGCTTAAACAAGCTCGTCGCTAAGCTCCGCCAAGATTACCCAGAGCTCAACATTACCTCTGGCGACTGCGCCAAATTCACCCCGCCACGCTCGATTTTTTATTCCAAAGACACCACCCCTATCGAGCTCCTGCACGAACTTGGCCACTATCTTATCAAGCGCACCTCTTATACTAGCGACATCGAACTCGTCCGCATTGAGTCCGAAGCCTGGGCAAAGGCCGAAGACCTCTGTAAGACTTACGGCGTCAAATGGGATGACGACCTCGCCCAAGATCACCTCGATACCTATCGCAACTGGCTGCACGTTGTTTCTCTCTGTATCAACTGCCAACTCGCCGGTTATCAGGACGAAACCGGCATCTACCACTGCCCTCTCTGCGGCAAAAGATGGCCAAGCTCCATTCCGCCAGAAGATTTCTAAACAAAAAATATCTCCCCGAAAGAGGAGATATTTTTATGAAATCTACAAAACTAAGATATTAAGCGTTCTTTTTTGCTTTACCACGCTTGGAAATACGACCACCCTTTGCGCCTGCAATCTTTGCGAGCTCTGGGTTTGCAGCAAAGCCACCAGTGTGACCGTTGCGACCACCTTTACGACCGATTTCGGCGTAAAAGTCTTTACCGTACTTGTTCTTGTTTGTTGCGGCAGCTTTTTGACCACCAGCTTTAGTTCCAGCCATTTCTAGCTCCATTTCTGCCCACCATATAACTTAATTATCGCCACCCTTTTTGAGAAGAAACAGCGCCAAACTAGGCACTCTTCTCAGGTGCTTATGGCTATTTTAGCATAATGCTTCCGTTTTGTCAATATGTTTTTGCTTAGAATTATGTTATAATAACCGAACAATCTGAGGTCGCAGGCCATCAAAATCGCGACAAAACAAGCATTGACAATATATCATACACCGCATAGAATATGAGATAGATTGAAGGAAGTGCGAGATCCTTCAATAAAAATACCTCCCGATTTTCTAGTCTGGAGGTATTTTTCTATGTCTAACCCATCAAACAGGCCTTACGCGGCCTCTCACGAGCTCGTCCCCTGTTACTATTTGAACATATTAACGAATTCCGAAAGCGCGCCTTTCACTTTGTTCGCCGTCTCTTCCGTAAAAAACTTCGCAATGTCGTTATATAGCTTGTCGGCATCTTTTTCGCTCATGCCAAGCTCTTTCTTAAGCGAGAATATAATCTTTTCCTTATTCGAATTGCCAACCGGAATATGCTCATCCAAAATCTTTTCAAGCTTCTTCATCTTCTCGTCAGACAATTTCGTAACTTTTTGAATTTTCGCCAAAAATTCCGTTCTATTCATATTGCTCCTATTTGCCACTATTATAGCAACAAAAAAGACCCTCTCGGGTTTTTGGTGGTGGAGTGGAGTAGGTATAAACCTATTCCGCCCCATGTGCTTTCTATTATAACCCCCATCGCCACGCTCGTCCAGCCTATTTCTTTTCTGCTCGATAATTCTTAATTGCTTCCGCCAAAGCCTCATGCCCCAGCACCGAACAATGGAATTTATGCTTAGGCAAATTGCCTAAATAGTCATCGATATCTTTTGCTGTTATTTTTAAGGCCTCGTCTAAGGTTTTACCCTTCGCCAACTCAGACAGCGCCGACGTCGAAGCAATCGCCGAAGCGCAACCATAAGTCTTCCAACGAATATCTTTTATCTTGTCCGTTCTAGAATCGACTTTGATATACATTTTCATCTGGTCACCACAAATCGGATTTCCCACGATACCCGTCGCATCCGCACTAAACTTCGATTCGTCGCCGAACAAGAAGTTGCGTGGATTCATAAAGTGCTCTTTTACCTTCTCGGAATAAATCCAGTCTTGCCCCTCTTTCATTTTGCCTCCATTTCTACTGTACTTATCTGTTGCAAACGCTTAATAATGCTCGGTAATACTTCCATTACCTTATCAATATCATCATGGCTACTGTCCGTACCGAACGAAAAACGGATTGAAGAATGCGCCACTTCTGCATCGCCTGTTTTCGCCATCAGTACATGGCTCGGTTTCGCATCGCCCGAAGCGCAAGCCGACCCCGTCGATACAATAATCCCATCTGCATCAAGATAAAGCTGAATTGATTCACCTTCTGCCGCTTGAAATGATGCGTTCAAGATATTTGGCAGTGATTTATCACGAGCTAAATCCGTGTTCAGACTGCTACCAGGTATTTCCGCCAGGATACGCTCTGCTAATTCATCGCGGAGCGCCCTTACCCTCGTATTGAAGATCTCCCAGGTTTTGCGCGTCGATATTTGCTCTAGCGCAGCACCAAAGCCCACAATCCCCACAGTATTATATGTCCCGCCACGACGTTTATGCTCTTGATTGCCGCCAATAATTAATGGCTTAAAAGGAACGCCTTTACGGGCATACAACGCACCCACACCAATCGGACCGCCAATTTTATGCGCGCTAAAAGTTGCATAGTCCAAATCTAACTCCTGCACGTCAATCGGAATCTTCCCAAGTACTTGCGTTAAATCAGAATGAATATATCCACCCGCTTTGTGTGCCTTTGCAGCATACTTTTTAATTGGCAATATCTCGCCAATTTCATTATTGGCTAACATGTAGGAATAGAGCGCCGGCTTCTCATCGCCACCATAAGCACCCGCCGCCTCGATAATCGAATGGTGTTCTAGTGGCGAAGTTATAATCTTATGCCCCTCAAAAGTACGTATTACCGTATTATTAGATTCTGAAGCTCCTGAGGTAAAAATAATATCTTTGGGATCCGCATTGATTATTTCGGCTAATAGCTCACGCGTCTTCTCTATCTCATTCATTGCAAGATGTCCTGGCGTATGCAATGCTGACGCATTCGCAAAAAAGTTCTCCTCTGCTTCGTGCATCGCCTTAATCACCTCCGGCAACAGCGGACTTGTAGCCGCATAATCAAGATAAACCATATCAGAATTATACCAAGACACCACCCCAAGATGAACCTTAAGCATCAACAAAAAATCGCCAGATTGGCGATACTTTATACAAAAAATGGTGGGGATATGTGGACTTGAACCACAGACCTCGTCATTATCAGTGACGCGCTCTAACCAGCTGAGCTATATCCCC